>Ga0209542_10001028_pt1 | contig 66521 bp, 56 predicted proteins | sample RifCSPhighO2_01_FD_184028 | JGI IMG/M metagenome (GOLD analysis project Ga0209542, IMG submission 184028) | Soil microbial communities from Rifle, Colorado - Rifle CSP2_plank highO2_0.1 (SPAdes) (version 2) | ecosystem: Environmental > Terrestrial > Deep subsurface > Rock core/Sediment ...
CTTTGCTTCAATTGCTCTATCAAAAGGCAAACTAAGAAGATAAATTCTTCCAATTTCATTCTTAACTTTTTTTGAAGTTGTTTCTTGTTTCATTATAAAACTTCATGGGCATTTATTATTTATAAACTTTTCTATATTGTAACTACTATAAAATTAAACAAAATTTATGGTGTCAGCCTATCCCTATCCCTTGGGAATAAAACAGCTTCTCTAATATTATTTAATCTAAGTATTAGCATTGTCAGCCTTTCTAATCCAACACCCCAGCCTGCGTGCGGAGGCGCCCCATATCTAAAACTATCAACATAACTTTTGAAATCCTTAGGATTTAATCCCTTAACCTTTAATCTCTCGATTAATAATTCTGGGATATGGACTCTCTGCCCTCCTGAAGAAATTTCCATTCCCTGATAAATAGCATCAAATCCTCTTGAAAGGTCTGTTCCTTTGGGCATGATATAAAAGGGCTTGCCGGATAATGGCCAATCATAAACAAAAACAATTGCATCTGCATATAATTCCCCAAGCTTCTTTTCAACATCCCCGCTCAAATCATCTTTGCTGATGTGAATCTTATGTTTTTTCATAATCTCCGAAACTTCCTTAAAAGCCAAATATTTAACAGAAGGGACTTTTATTTTAACTCCCAATAAATCTAACTCTTCTTTATTTTTTTCAATAACATTTTTAACAATGTGCTGAACACACCTTGCAAGAACATCCATTACAACAAATTCATCTGCAAAAGCCATTTCAAAATCTAACTGCCTTGATTCATTCAAATGCCTTACAGTGTTATGCTTCTCTGCTCTCCAGACAGTAAAAATAGTGAAAACTTTTTCGATTGAACATGCAAGCATTTGTTTATACAGCTGGCAGCTTTGAGATAAGAAAGCTTTTTTTTCAAAATATTTTGCCTCAAATAATTCTGTTCCTCCCTCGCTTGAAGAAGAAATTATTGACGGAAACTGCGCAAATACAGCTTTTTCTTTATTCATAAATTCTATATAAGCTTCCTGAATTGTACTCTGGACATTGAATATTGCCTGAATTCTTCTTCTATGCAAATCCAAAAAACGATAATCAAGTCTTTTTGGCAACTCTGTTTTTGAAAAATCAGAAACATCTATCGGAAGGTCTTCAGCATGGGCTAATTCAATAATTTCTTCAGGAATAATCTCTTTTCCTCCAGGAGCCTGTTTTGAGTCTTTAACAGAGCCTTTAACATAAATCACAGATTCTCTTGAGAAAGAATCCATTAAATTAAAAAGATTTTCAGAAATTTCCCCTTTAACAGCAGTTATTTGAATCAGTCCTGAGATATCCCTAAGAATAATAAATCTTATTTTTCCTAATGCTCTTGTATTATGAACCCAGCCGACAATTTCAGCTTTAGTTTTTTTACCATCCAGAACATCTTTTATATAACTCCGGTTCTTATTGAATTCAACTAAATCTAATTCTTCAGATTTTTCTTTCTTTTCGGCCTTTGGTTGCTTAACCATAATTAACCATATTCTAGAAGGTTTTTAATAATTTTGGTATCTTCTCAATATATCCTACTAAAAAAAGAGGATAATTAATATATTCAAAAAAGAATATTCTTTTAAACCAACTTCAATAAAAAACAAAATGGCATTCAAAATAACCCATCAGGATTCTAAAACAAAAGCGAGAATAGGAATTTTAACCACAAAAAAAGGCAAAATTGAAACCCCCTTTTTCATGCCGGTTGCAACAAGAGGCGCTACAAAAGGACTTACTTCAGAGGAGCTTAATGAAATTGGCGCAAACGCCGTAATCTCAAACTCTTTAATATTGCATCTCAGAAACGGATCTAAAATAGCAAATCATTTTGGCGGAATTGGAAATTTTATGAATTATCATGGGATAAACTTCACTGATTCCGGAGGTTTTCAGATGTACTCAAAAAGCATTTATTTAAAGTCAAATGATAACGGTGTTTTTTTCAGAAATCCTATAAGCGGGGAAAAAATGTTTATCACTCCTGAAAAAGATATGGAAATTCAATTGGATATAAACAGTGAGGTTGCAATGTGCCTTGATTCAATGCCTCTTTATAATCATTCAAAACAAGAAATTGAAGAAGCTGTTAGAAAAACCTCCTTATGGGCAAAGAAATGCAAATTGCAGCATGATTTACTTCAAAAAGATATTTCAGTTAAAGAAAAACAGCTCCTTTTTGGGATAATACAAGGGGGGATTTACAATGATTTAAGGGAAAAATCAGCAAAGGAGCTTATAGAAATAAATTTCGATGGGTATTCAATTGGTGGATTTGGTCTAGGGGAAACAAGAAAAGAAGAATTTGATGTTGTTGAATCTCTTAAAAAGATAATCCCTGAAGACAAGCCGATTTATATGATGGGAATTGGAGACCCTGTAGAAATTTTAAAATCAATTTCTTATGGAATAGATATATTTGATTCAAGAATGCCGACTCAAAATGCCCGCAGGGGTTTATTATTCACATCAAAAGGAAAATTAAGGATAAGAAATAAAAAATATGAATTTGATAAACTGCCTATAGATGAAAATTGCAATTGTAAAGTTTGTAAAAATTATTCCAGGGCCTTTATAAAATACCAGCTCATTCACGACGAGCCTCTTGGGAAAAAACTTGCGATGTATCATAATTTATATTTTATTCAAGATTTAATTAAAAAAGCCAAAGAAAAAATAAAAGAAAATAAATTCCAGGAATTTTTGGAGGAGGTTGAGGGGTGTATAGGGAATGAAAAGAGATAGAGTTATTTCAGGTACTTACTAATTATCTCCCTCGCTGTCTTCCCGTCAATTTTTCCTTTAAATTCCTTCATAACTAATCCCATATAAGCGTTCTCTGAAAGGCCTGGCTTTTCCTTGGTAATTTTAAGTATTTTTTCTTCAACATCTCTCAAGTCTGCTTTTTCAATTTTAATCGCTTCATTTAAACTTACACCTTTAACAATCTTATCTAAAATGTCTTTAACATCGTCCTCGGAAACATTCCCTTTATTAACTTCCTTTAAAAGATCAGCCAGATTATCTTCTAATATAGCATAAACATTATTAATTAAAATTTTATTTTTTGTAGCAATCTCTTTAGGCCATATAAGTAATGTTTTTGCCACAAACTGCGGTTTATTGTAAGCTTCAAGCAGTATTTTATAATCTCCAATTTTATTTTCTTTAAAGAGAAGTTTTATCATCTCATTAGAAAGGCCTATTTTTCTTAATTCCTGCTCTGCTTCTAATTTTAATTTAGGAAGAGTTTTTTTTGCCTCGTTAATAAAATCCCTTGATATTTTTAAAATAAGAAGGTCTGTTTCTGGATACATTCTTCCAGCTCCAGGCATCGGCCTTAGAAATTCACTTATTCCATCTGGCAAGACATTTCTTACTTCTTCTGGATTTTTTTTATTTTTCTTAATAAAATCAAGCTGCCTTAAAACTTCATTTTCAACAGTTTTAATCATAATCTTAGGCTCTTGAAAACCCTTCAGTTCAACTCTGTTAGATCCTTTAATAGAAATATTAATATCTTGCCTGATTGTCCCTATGCCTCTTTTAATCTTGCAGCTCCTCAGCATTTCTCCGATCTTTAATGCAGTTTCTTTTGCGTGTTCTGCATTTTTGATATCTGCACAAGTTGCTATCTCAATTAGGGGAATACCCAATCTATCAATCTTGTAAATAACTTTTTTTTCATTTTTGCTTACAAGCCTAGCAGAATCTTCCTCGAGGAATAATGCCCCTATTCTGACTTTACCTTGTGATGTTTCTATATAACCATCCCTCGCAATCATAACCGTCCTCTGAAATCCACTGGTATTAGAGCCATCAATGACAGTTTTTCTCATAATTTGACTTATTGGAAGAATTTTGCAGTTTAAAAAAACGGCTATCTGAACAGCAATTTTTAATGCTTCCTGATTAATCTGATGAGGAGGTTCTTCATCTAACTCAACAAGACAAGTTGTATCTTTATATCCTTGATAGATAAATTCCCTCTCAAATGAAGCTTCGTGTTTTGCTGATATATCTATCTCGCCGGCCTCTCCAGCAACTAGATGAAGTCTTCTTGATATTTCATAGTCTTGATCGTCTTTTCTTAACACAGAAGGACAGCTGCAAAAAAGTTTGTTTGTGTCCAGCTGCTGATGTATCTCCAACCCCGCTTTAAAACTTAATTGTTCATAATTTATTTCACCAGCTTCCTTAGACATAAATAAAAATAGAAAAAGGGGTTTAATAAATTAGTGATTAAAGGATGGCAATAGATAATTCAAGAGCTTTCTCTTTTCAGAAGAATTTTCTTTAAGAGCATCCCATGAATTCATTACTTTTTCCAAAAGATCTGGATTAAAACCTACAACTTCACTCAAAACTCTTATGTCAAAACTATCAGAGATAAACCTTAATCTCTCAACAAGTTCTGGATTGCCTATATTAATTATAGATTCCTCTCTGAGGTTAGAAATAATCTTAAGATTTCTTGAAATCAAATTTTCTGTTAAAGGGACTATATGGCCGCCATGAATATACCTATCAAAATTTGGGTTCTCTCTTAAAAAATGAATGCTCCTTACTAACTTAGGTATAGCAATATCTTCTGGGCTAGAAACAGGATAGCTAGCTTCTCTTTCTTCAACGAATTTAAATCTGCTTCTTTCTAATTCTTCTTCTAATCTTTTAATCCTTTCCTTAAGATTATGATTATTCCTTCTGGCGAACTCAATAACACAAGCATCATCATTTTTACTGAAAGCTAAATGAAAACTAGCCTGTCTCTTTCTAGTTTCTATATTATACCCCAAATCTCCTAAAAATTCTTTAGGTCTTTTTGAAAAGAATTTAAACTCTGCATAATTTAACGGTCTTAAAACAGCTAAGTCTATATCTGAAGTCGGCCTTCTGCAACTGGATGGAAGATAACTCTGAGTCGCCACACCCCCTACTACAAAATATTTATTTCTGCTCTCTGGATCATCAGATAAAACAGAAACAGCACATAAACCATCTTTTATAATATCATCATCAATTGTTCTAGCAAGGTAATTTAATTTTCTCATAAAAAATCTACCTAAACTTGATATTTAAATCTTTCTATTTTGTAACTCCTATTAAGTTAATATAAATATTACTATAGAATTCTGTTATTTAATTCTCCTGCCATGTTCTCTAACATCTTTTCTTTTATTTTATTTTTCCATTCTGGATGAGCCAACACATAACCAAGCTTTACAAATGCAGTTTCTGCCAGCATATCCTCAAGATAAATAACCCCAGTATCCAAAATCTCCCTGCCATTGCTGTATACATAAGGATCAAGCCTTCCATAAACAGTTTGCGCGGCAGCACAGATTATAATGCCTTTAGCCTGAACTTCCTTTAGTTTTTTAATCCAAGAATTTCTTGAACCACTCGTGGCAACATGGCCAAGACCAGTCATTTCAATTATAATACCTTTATAACTATTTTTAAGGTAATAATCTAAAATAGAAGGGTCTTGCCCTGGATAAAATTTAATTAAGGCGATTTTATCATAGAATTTTGCATCTAATTTAACCTTTTTATTACTTCGAATTTTATGCTCTTTAATTATCTCTAACCTATCTGGGTAAATTTTAGCAAGGGGTTTAATGTTTATTGGTTTAAAAGCATCTCTTTTGGAAGTATGCATTTTTTTTACTTTAGTTCCTGGAATTGCAAAACAATAATCATCGTTAGAAGTAGCATGCCCTACTATCATAACTTCTGCAATATCTGAAATTGCAGCCAAAGCACTACACTGCAAATTAAGATTAGCGTCGCTACTTGCCCTATCAATGCTTCTTTGGCTGTAAGTAAGCACAACTGGCTTATTTAAATCCCTTAACATAAAAGATAAGGAAGCTGCTGTATAGTTGAGAGTATCTGTTCCATGAGTTATGATTATGCCTTTAATATTAGGATCATTCAATAATTTTTCAGCTATTTTAGCAATTTTAATCCAGTCTTTGTAGTCCATATCTTCGCTTCCTTTCATAAATGGCACTTCAATTTTAGAGACATTAACTTTCTCAAAAAGTTCAGGATAAAAATTAAAAAATTCATTCGGCTCTGTAATCCATTTAACTCCTCCTGTTTTTGGGTCAAGCTTAGATGCAATTGTGCCTCCAGTTATAATAATTGCAATATTTGGCTTTTTAGAATCTTTTTTGATTTCCAAATTTTCTTTTTTTTCAGCAAATTTCCTTATTATTTTAATTTCAATTATATCCTTTTTATTAAATCCGATATTATAGCCAGAATCCAGCTTAAGCAAAAGTATATCCTTTTCTGTTTTAGGAGATTCCAGAAGAACACCTTCATAAATAATCTTGCTCAAATGAACTTCAATATAATCCCCTGCATTAGGTTTATCTGCTTTGCCTGCCTTACCCGTTTTAAATGCCATAATAATAAAAAAGAAATAATCTATAAAAAACTATTGATTGAAACCATAAAACTATGCTTCTTCTAAACTCTTAAGTTTTCTTGATTGAACATATTCTTGAAAACTTAAACTTATTTTTCCATAAGATAATTTTCCTACAACACCTTTAACATTTTTATCAAAGAGAGATGTATTAAAAACAGCATTTGGGTTAAATTCCCCCTCATCATTACAAGCATATAGAATTCTATTTATTTCATCTCCTTTGTAAATTCCATTTTTAATAGAAGAAGAATTTAAATAAGATACATAAATTGAGTCTGGATTTATATCTCCCATCTTATTTTAAATTAATGAATTTAAAGTATTTATAATTTTCTTTTTTGCTTTGGCTTTACTTCTGAACTATTTTTTATTTTGGTTAGAAACTTTCTTTTTATTAGAAATGATCTTTTTGGAGACGTCCTTTTTTTTAATAGAATTTATACTTTCAGCTAATTTAGCCTGCTGAGAAGACAGCTCTGAAAGCTGGGCATGAATCTTCTCAATATCCTCTTTTACCTTGGCAAAAGATTCTCTGATTGTCTGTTCGTTCATAAAATTTTTTATTTTTAGATATATTTAAAGATTCTTATGCTATAACATAACGTATAAAAACAAGGAATGTTTTTATGAAACATGCCAAAAATAGGATTAGAAATTCACGGCTACCTTAATACAAAAGAAAAGTTGTTTTGCGCATGCAAAGCAGAGCACGGCCTTAAGCATTTCAAGCCAAATACCTCTATATGCCCAATCTGCACTGGCCAGCCAGGAGCAAAGCCAATGCTCCCAAACAAGGCTTCTGTAAATAAAATAATTCAAATTTCTTTAGTGCTTGGATGCAAAATAAACCAAAAAGTAGTATGGCAAAGAAAACACTATAGCTGGCCTGATCTTCCAAAGGGATATCAAAACACAATTTCAGGGGCTTATGCAATACCAAATGCCCAAGATGGAAAATTTCTTGGAATTAAAATAAGAGAATGCCATTTAGAAGAAGACCCTGCAGCGTGGAACCCAAAAACAGGGCAAATAGATTATAATCGTTCTGGAAGCCCGTTAATAGAAATCGTAACAGAGCCTGAATTTAATTCATCAGAGCAAATAACAGACTGGCTAAAACAGCTAAAAGCAAATTTATCCTATATAAAAGCGATTGATAAATCTGCTGGATTAAAAGCAGATGTAAACATAAGCCTGCCGGAAAAAAATGGGGTTAGAATTGAAATAAAAAATGTAAACAGCATAAAAAATATACAAAAAGCAGTAGAATATGAAATTCAGCGCCAGTCAAGAGATGTTCCAAAAATACAAGAAACAAGGAGATTTGATGAATTAAAAGGAATAACAGCAAGAATGAGGACAAAAGAGCAGGCAGAAGATTACAGGTTTATTTCAGACCCTGACCTTCCAATAATTACAATTGACAAAAAAAGAATAGACCAAATAAAATCTCAGCTTCCAGAAAGTCCGCAGGAAAAACTAGGGAAACTAATTAAGAAATATAAAATAGATAAAAAACATGCAGAAATATTAACTAAAAAAATAGATATAGCAGAATTTTTTGAAAAGGTTGCTGAAAAATCAGACAAAAATTTGGCGGTGAGATGGGTGACAGAAGAGCTGCTAAATATATTAAATTACAATAAAAAAGAACTTGACGATCCTGATGTAGATATAAATTCTGAACACTTTATAGAGCTTCTCAATCTTCTTGAAAAAGGAAAAATTACTGAACTGAAAGCAAAAGAGATTTTAAGAAAATTTATACCTAAATCTTTTTCTCCAAAAGAAGCAGCAGAAAAATCCATAAAAATATCAGACAAAGCAGATATTTTGAAATTTGTAAAGCAAGCAATAAAAGAAAATCCAAAAGCAGTCCAAGATTACAAGCAGGGTAAAAAAGAAGCTCTGAATTTCTTAGTTGGTTATATAATGAAAATTTCAAAAAAAAGAGCTGACTATAAAATGGCTAAGGAATTACTGGAGAAAGAGTTGAGGTGAAAAACCCTTTTAATGTTTATCGCTTTAACTTTCCAAAGAATCCTGCAACTTTTTCAAGCTTGGAATTTGGAAGTTTTCCTTCTTTTACACCATTAACTAAGCTCAAATATCTATTAAGCTCTTTTTGAGTATAAGGTATAACTATCTTTGAAGATTTCTCTATATTACTTCTAAAATTTTTGCGGGGCTCAGCGCCTATCGGCGCTTCGCGAAGCACCCAACGAGACCGATCGCCGTAGTCCAGGCACCAGTAGCCATCCAGGCCAGACCCAATGTCAAGAACACCAAGCCACAACTGATTTAAAAAATTTTTATCTGAATTACCACTAAAATAAATTGGAAAACTTGAGATATTTTGATTACTTAATCTTTCTGCATATTTTTCAGTTTTATCCTTAAATAACCAAACAGCTTCATCACTTTTGCACATTTTATTAACAGGTATATCATAACATCTTCTATGAGGAACAATTAAAACTCTTCTTTCTTGAACAGGCTTGCTTTCATCTTTCTCAGCTATTTCAAGTTGTTTAGAAACTAAATCATCATTAAAATATTCGCTGCCTTGCCTATGCGCTTTGATTGTTTTCTGCGCAATTTTATGGTTTAATAATGGAGAAACTCTGATAAATAATGATTTATCTTTCATTGAATCTGGATAAGCCACTGCTTCTCTAATGTATGAGCCATTTTGCCATAAAGAACTCTGTGGTTCTGACAAAATTCTTGCATAAGCTAAATCTCTTGCAGTTATCAATTCAGATTTATCCGGCTTTGCTTCAATTGCTCTATCAAAAGGCAAACTAAGAAGATAAATTCTTCCAATTTCATTCTTAACTTTTTTTGAAGTTGTTTCTTGTTTCATTATAAAACTTCATGGGCATTTATTATTTATAAACCTTTCTATATTGTAACTACTATAAAATTAATATTAATCAAATCATCCTCACCAATTCTTGAATAATCACAAACAAGAAAAATAAAATTAGCAATCCAATTATCCACCCGCTTACAGGCATTTTATATTCTGGTTTTCTATTGCCTTTTTTCTTTGCTCTTTTAACCATAAGCAAAACTAAAATTCCTGTAAGCCCTCCAGAAATAACTCCTCCTATAGAAAGGACTTTAGTAAAAGAAAATATCCCAGAAAGTTTGATTATAATGAATATAAAAACAGGCAAGACAACAGCCAAAAACCATCCTTTAAATTTGCCCATCCGGTTATCAAAAACAAAATTATTCATAAGGGCATTGCCCAAAGACAGATAAGCATTAAGCATTGTGAATACTCCTAAAAGCACAAAAATTGCGCCTAGAGCAAAGGTCGCAATTTCAGGTGTTTCAACTCCTTTATAGCCAATAACAATAAAAGTGAAAAAAAGGTAAAATAATAAAGGTATAAAACTCCCAAAAAATAATGATTTCTTCATTAGTTTTTCATTTCTCTCTAAAATTATCTCTATATGCGGGACTGCAGAAAAAGAAAGAAAAGAAAACAAAATAACGCCTATAGGCAAAAACAAATTTTGAGAGTTAAAATAAATTAGATTTTCATAATTTATCTTATTGAAGAATATCAGGATTATTGCAATCAAAATTAAAATAATAGAAGCAACCCCAAATTTTTCTAATTTTTTTAACAAAGTTATGCCTCTCCAAACTAAAGCACTCATTAGAATCCCAATAAACAATGAAAAGTAAAGGAAATTATCTATATTTCCAAAAGCCAAGAAGCTTAAGCTTTCTCCAATACCAAATAAATAAGCAATTATAGCAGAATAAATACCAAAGATTACTGCAAACTCCATTAAAAACTTGCCTTTTTTCCCAAGATATTTTTCAGCATAGCCACTTAATTGATGCTTTCCTTTTGTCCTGAGCGTGACTTCTCCCATACACAAATTTAAAAAAAGTATAACCAGACTTATGAAAACTATTAAAATCAAAGCCAAAACAAAACCAACTTTAGATACAACATAAGGCATTCCTAAGAATCCAGCGCCAACACTAGTCCCGACTAACACAGATACTGCAGAAATAAATTTTTTAGTTTCTTCTTTCATATAACCATTTTCAACGTAAAAAAGAAGAATAATTAATATAAAAAACTAATGATAATTACTTAGAAACAGATTTCATATCCCATGTTCCATCAAAATTAGAAGATGTTCCAGAAATTTCATATTTCCCTTGAGCAGTTATTTCTCTTTCATAAAATGAGATATTTCCACTATAATTAATTTCACGCATTCCCTGAAATTTACCCTCCATCTTCACAACGTAAAATTTATTAAAATTAATATCATTTCCATTAATATTTCCAACTATTCCTGATACTCCCCAATAATCTTTTGCTTCTGCAATAAATATCCCGTCAATTGAATCAAATTTTAAAATCCACATTTGGAAATCAAATCTCATGTTTTCTATAGCATCTTCTGTATCACTGCAACCATGCTCTTCATTAAATTTAGCTAAGTATTCTGAATCCTCCAGTTTAATCTTATCTCTTTGATCCATAAAACTAAGAACCCTATTCATTCTCCTTCTAAAAGAACCGTTAAACTCTAACCCTATTAAATTTTCAACTGTTAACATATTCATAAAGTTATTCAGGAATTTATAAGTATTTATATAATCAAAAATAGAAACGGGCCCAGGAGGAATCGAACCCCCATCTACAGGGTTTTTCGTGATTACTCAACTTGCTTGAGACAAACTCAAGGGAAGGTAGAGCGGTAGGAAACCGTTAGGTGTCCTTCGCACCGAAACCTGTGATTCTGTCCGTTGAACTATAGGCCCTATAATAAAAGAAAAATTAAGTTTTTATATTTTGAGATGCAAAGAAAAACAAGCAAAGGATTTTTATGTGTTGGGAATCTGCAGAAAACGAAAATATTAAGATTCCTAACTATTAAAAATCAAAACAAGCAAAGGATTTTTATATGTTATCTTACTTAAAGTGTTATGAAAAAAGAGGAAACGCCACTGCTCAAAAAACACCACAAAATAATGATCGGCAGCCTTAGCTCTTTATTTATTTTGCTATTAATCACTAATAGTATTTTTTTATATATTTTATTTGTAGAATTAAACAATAATGTAAAAGAGATAAACTCAAAAATTTTAGAGCTTCAAGCAGACACTCAAAATAAAATATCTGGGCTTACAGAAAATATTGTCCAAACAAATAAGGAGCTTAAATCTCTCGGAAGTCAGATAGGGTCAATAGATGAAGAAATATCCTTATTAAAAGCTTCTACAAGCGAGGATTTCTCTGGAATAATTGAAGATGCTGTAAAATCTGTAGTTACAATAAGGACAGATGTTGGACAAGGAACAGGATTTATTATAACTGAAGATGGCTATTTAGTTACAAATGCCCATGTTTTGTCTGGTGGAAGAGAGGTAGAAGCAATAACTTATGAACAAGATATTATCGAAGCAGAATTTATAGGATATGAATCAAATCTAGACATAGCTCTGCTAAAAATTGACGGAACTTACAATAGATTAACTCTTGAAAATTCAAACAAAGTTCAGGTAGGGGAAAAAGTTATTGTTATAGGAAATCCTTTGGGCCTGCAGTTCTCTGTTTCAGAAGGCATTGTCTCTGCAATCCATAGAGCAGGGCTCGGAGGATTAGAAGCGTACATCCAAACAGACGCTGCTCTAAATCCAGGAAACTCCGGAGGGCCATTGATAAATAAAGAAGGAAAAGTTATTGGGATTAATAATTTCAAGGTTGGAGCAGGAGAAAACCTTGGGTTTGCGTTGGAGTCAAATTATATTAAAGAGGCTGTTAATAATATAGCAGAAAAAGCATTGAATCAGACGCTGATTTGAAGATAAATTAATTAATTCTTTTATTTTAGTCAATATATAACTTTTCTCCAATGCCTGTAACACATTTATTATATTTTAAGAAACCATCTTCGCTACTCAGGTTTAGATTTTTCTTTAGATCACCACAAATTCTTTGTTCCTCATATAGTTTACTAGTCAAATCACTTCCAAAATCATAAGAATAAAAGAAGGATAGAAAACTAAAAACAATTCTAGAGTAACTATTTTCTATTTCAGATACCTTCTGACTGAATTCTGAAGCACACCTATACCTACATTCTTTATCAAACTCATATTCTTGAGTAATATTATTTAATCCATAAGGACAATTATTCACACATTTATCAATATTAATCAATTCTTGAGAAAGTTGCTTTGCAATTGTTTTTTCTAAATGTTTAAAATATAAATTTACAGAAAATAAAAATAAGAAAACAAAGATTATCCCTCCGATAACAAAGATCCATTTCTTTCTCATATAAATATATTGAATTTTATATATATAAAATTAATTGTAAATTAAACACTTCAATAACTCTTCCCCACATAAACAAGATAATCTGCCTGCCTGCCGCAAGAAACACATTTTTTATTTTTCAAATCCGGCTGTTCTAAAGGCATGTTTAAGGTTTTAGCTCCTTCTGTTTTTTCCTTGATAGAATCTTCACATTCTATATTTTTGCATAGAGGTGTTAGTGCTATTTTTTTGTCCTTTATTGCTTTAGTCAATTCCTTTATATTATCTGCTTTTGCAACTCCTTCTTTCAAAAGTTTTTCTGCTCTCTTAAAAAGCTCTTCTTGAATTTCATCAAGCATTTTTGGAATCTTGTTTTTTATGTCCTTGATTTTTATTTTCTGCTTTCCGCCGGTTCTCTTTGCAACTATCACTTCTTTTTTATCCAAATCTTTTGGCCCGATCTCAATTCTAATAGGCACTCCTTTTAGCTCCCACTCATTATATTTCCAGCCAACGCTGTAATCTTCGCGGCTGTCAATAAAAGCCCCATAATTTTTCAGTGATTTTTCAAGCTCTTTTGCCTGCTTTAAAACTTCATCTTTGCTTTTATCAAATAATATAGGTATGATTACAATTTTCTCAAATGCTAATTTAGGGGGTATAACCAGGCCTTTATCATCTGAATGAATAGCAAACATAACTCCCAGCATCCTTGTAGTTATAGCATAAGTTGACTGATAGCAGTATTTTTTATTGCCGTTTTTATCCAAAAAAGTTATATCATATGCTTTTGCAAAATTTTGGCCGTCATCATGATAATCAGGACCTTGTATAGCTTTGCCATTAGGCAGGACTAATTCAAAAGAATAGGTAGCAACAGCTCCAGCAAATTTTTCTTTGTTTGTTTTTTTGCCAAGCAGAGAAGGAAGAGCCATATAATCTTTCATAAAATCTTCATAAATTTTAGTTATTTCTTTCCTGTCCTTTTCCACTTCTCCAGCAGAAGCATATGCATTATGCCCCTCATTCCATAAAAACTCGCGGGTTCTTAAAAAAGGAACAGGATGCTTGAATTCCCATCTAATAACATTGTTCCATTGGTTAAGTTTCAAAGGCAGGTCTCTCCAGCCGCGAATCCATTTGCTATAAGAATCATACATAATCGCTTCGCTTGTTGGGCGGACTGCAAGCCTCTCGTTTAATTTTGTATTGCCGGCTTGCGTCACCCAGGCAACTTCTGGAGTAAATCCTTTGACATGATTAGCTTCTTTTGCTAATAAAGATTCTGGTATAAAAAGAGGGAAATAAGAATTCTTAATGCCAATTTTCTTGAACTTATCATTAATAATTTCCTGGACTTTTTCCCAAATTTCATAAGATCTGGGCTTAAAGACAATGGCTCCAGAAACACAGGTATAATCCGCAAGCCCTGATTTTAATATAAGCTGCTGGTACCACTCGCTAAAATCCTCGTTTTTCTTGACAGTTAATCCTTCCTGGGATTTTTTAGCCATGTTTTTAAAAAGCAAATATACTTTTTAAACACTTCCAACTAATAGCTCAATACCCTCATTTGTCGACTGCTTATAACCTTTGAGATTTGCTGATAACAGAATAAAGCTCACACTCTAGCTTAAATGTAAGCTCTAACAACTTACTTAATTCTTCTTCTACAAAGGCTCTTTCATCATCCTTTGTTTTATACATTTGTTTCATTTTGATATTTCAAAATCCAGAATTCTCTTAGACTCAAATTGAATAATTATTAGAAACCTCTTCACTCAATCCAATTCAAGTCCAAAGAATTGCTGAATTAAATTGAGTGATTAATTGGATTTTTAAATGATATAGTATAGACTAACTCGAGGAAAAAGTTACAGTTATTAGATGTTAATCTATACTCCATGTCTATTTTAAGTTAATAGAGTTTAAATATTTATCTCAAATAAAGTCACTTTACTAAAGTAATAAACCTTTTTTTAAAAAGATCAATATCCTGTACACTAATTCGCGCGCCGACAGCGTCTTCATGCCCGCCTCCAGAAGCGCCCACTAAACCCTCAATTGCCTTTAATAATTTCGGCCTTATTTTTTTTCCTCTTATAGATATATTGGCCATAGAGCCGTTGACATAAACAACAACTATAACTTTGTTTGTATACATAAAGCTCAGCTCGTTTGAAATATCAGCGCTGATGCTTAAATCTCCGCCATACTTAAAAAATAAAACTTTTTCATTAGAATCCTCTAAATCAACTGCTTTTTCTAAGATTTTTCTATATTTGCTGTTCAGCTCATTAAATCTTTTATGCAGAATTCTGGTTTGTGCATTTTCTTCTAAAACGTCATAAGGCCCCTTGACATTCATCAAAAATTTTATCATATTAATAACATTTGTAGTTTTATCTTTAAGGCCGAAGCCGAATAATCTTCCTATCCTTCCTATTTCAGACCTGTAAAGAATCTCAAAAGGGTCCTTTGATTTTATAGCTAAATCTGGATTTTTTTCTAAAAATTCTTTATAATATTTTGGGAGGAATTTGTCAGCTACACATCCTGCAATTGCCAGCCATAGATCTTTTTTTTGCTTGGTAATTTGATAGCAAAGAGCTGTTACAGGCTCATTTTTTTTTGATTTATTATATAAAGGATTATAATAATTTACAAAAGCTGGAATCTCTTTAATTTTAGTTTCATGATGGTCAATCCAAACAACAGGAATATTAAATTTTTCAGCCAAATCGAAAAATTCTTTTGAGACAACCGGCTTATCCAAAATAAAAACATAATCTGATTTTAATTCTTCAATTTTTTTAAAATAACTTTCATTTAAAGATGGAAAAGACTTGACAGGAAACCCTTTTCCTCTCCCAATATATCTCTGCAGCAAAAGAAAGCTGCATATGCCGTCAATATCATTATCAAAAAGAAAAAGGGGATTTTGCGCCTTTTCAAGATGCTCTCTAATTGCTTTAACTTGTTTAAGGGTTAGCATGAGGTAAAAAAAAGGATTTATTATTTAAACCTTCCCTAAATTTTCTTGCCGGCAAGTATTTTTTCCCTAAGGCTACTTAATTCCTGAGAGATAAATTTAACTTTCTCTTTATCCTTGAATATATTAATTAAGCCTTCTTCAGGGGTGGCAAATATTTTTTCCAGTCCAAAATTATCCTTAATGAGATTAATAATCTCAGATTGTAGATTAGTCTTATTTAAGATTCTCAGCCCTATAGGAGAAATTGGCTTGTCGCTAAGCTCTTCAAATAATATTTTTGAGATAGTCGCTGTCTCCAAAAGAGAGTCAAGATCCATATTGCTTAAAATATCATCTGCATGTATATGATTATCCCTAAAATAATCCTTTAAAAGCATCTCCCTTTCTTTAGAAAGGTTTTTTGTCAGCTCCTTAAGCCTCATGCTAACTATAATCCCCTCTTTTCCAAGCTCGATAAGATATCTTCTCACCATCTCAGAAGCCCTTCTTATTACTTCTATTCTCTGAAGAATATTACAGACATCATTAGTAGTTGTGAGATTTGTTACCTCTAAAACATTTAAATGAGAAAGCTCGTCATCATAACTCTCTTTTTGTTTTTCAAGAATCTGCAGGGTTTCAGTTGCCCTTCTGAGTATTTCTGAACTTTTTTCAAGTATGTGCTTTTCTTCCCCGCAGTAAATTGTAACTTTATTCTTTCTTTCAGAAACAGCAATAACAATAGAATTAATTTGCTTTGCGGTTCTTTCTGCAGCTTTATGCCTTGTTCCTGTCTCTCTTGTTTTAATATTCATGCTTGGAACTAAAAGAGCATTTGAATATAGTATCTTTTTCATATCTTTAGAAAGAATTATTGCCCCATCCATTTTAGCAAGTTCAACAAGCCTCTGGGTGCTAAATTTGCAATTAACCCTAAATCCCCCATCAACTATATTAAAAATTCCCTCTTTATCAATAACTATCAATGCTCCCATTTTTGCCCTCAGCATATCATCGAGCGATGTTCTCATAGCAGTTCCAGGAGAGAATAATTTTAATACATGAATTATCCCTGTATCTCTTGCTTCAAAATCTTTCCTAGAAGTGCTATCTTGCCCTAAAAAGAAAATCTCCTCTATTTTTTTTCTCATCAGAAAATAATGATAGAGGAGGTATATAAATTTTTAGTTGAAATCATCAACAATCTCTGTTTTTAATGGGTATAAGTCGCAAAAGTCTGTTGAAAAATTATAGGCCCCTGCATTCAAGAAAACAAGCTCCTTTCCAACAGCAACTTTTGTGTCAGGCAGATAAACACGATACCTAAAAATATCCATAGAACAGGGGGTTACACCTTTAACCACGTATGGGCGTCCTTTTGATTGATCTACCTCTCCCTCAACTTTTAATTTTACAGGAACTATTAAAGCATCTAAATCTCCATGATAGACAGAAGCATTTACAATAATATTGTTTTCATAAATCAAAATAATTTTAGTGGCTAATTTGCCGGCAGGGGCGGCAATAAATCTCCCTGGTTCAATCATCATTTTAATATTGTTTTTATTAAGAAAAGACCAAAATTCCTCCAGTTTAATGAAAATATTGTCCAAAACATTCATATTAGTATTAGCATAGTCAGAAGGAAGGCCTCCGCCAATGTTAACAATATCAATCATAGGCAGAATATCTTTATCTATTGCATTTTCAAATTCATATTTTAGGTCCCATTCACTCATATTCTGAGTTTTTCTGTGAAAATGTATTCCAAGGTTTTTTATATTTTTATTGCTTCTTAATTCTCTGATTTTTTTATTTACAGTCTCGGAATTCATTCCAAAAGCAAAATACTTTTCTGTTTTAATTGTATTTTCTTTAAGTTTTAACCTTAAAAGAAGATTTATACTTATATTATTCTTTTTTAAAAAATCAAGAAGATTATTAAGATCGTGTTCATTATCTACAACAAACCAGTTTATTCCTCTGGCAGTTAATTCTTTTATGTCTTGGTGATTAAATCCCTGAGCTAAAAATAAAACTCTTGAATTATCTTTTATATGTTTTAATTCGCTGGCCATATGTAGGCTGAACATAGAATCTGTATTTTCTTCTAAAATTTCCGTAATAAATGGATTTGTTTTAGAGCTATAAGAAACAGTGTCGCATAATTTTCTGATTTTATTGTACTGTTCAAGAACTTTTTTCTTAGAAATAATAAATTTAGGAGTAGGGACCATCTTCAATATTTAATTAATCTTCAATAAGCCTTCTTCTTTTAGTTTATCCAAAGCGCTGATCATTGCCAAAGGGAATGTAATTGTCACATCTCCAATCACTGTAACAGCATCACTATCATCTTTAACCTTTCCCCAGGATTTTGCTTCGCTGGTAGTTGCTCCAGAAAGGCTGCCGGAGGTTTTATGCGCAGTTGTCATATACAGAGCATATTCCGCTCCACCATTAAGAAGAGTGCAGAGTATAGTGTGATGTTTAGAAATGCCTCCTCCAAGAGATATAACTGCCTTTTTTTCATCAAAACTAGTGCAAAGAAGTATATTCCCAAAATCTTGGATAACATCAACAATAAAATCCTTGTGTTTTTGCTGGAATAAATAAAGATGAAACCCAAATGCCCCATCAGTAATAGCTGGGCAGAAAATAGGGACATTATTTTTCGCAGCTTGGTATAAAATTGAGTCTGGATCTTTCAGGATAAGGCCTATCTCTTTTAATAATTCTGAAACACTCCATTTATTTTTTTTAGAATAAAGATTGTCTAAAACCTTAGTAATATAATCTTCAAATTTCATATAACTCTCATTCTTAATCAACAAATTGCCTACTCTGTTAATTCCTTGTTCATGCAATTCAGCGTCATCACTGTCAAATTTTCCTATATAAAATTTTTCTCCCATGGCCTTCATTATATCTTCTTCAATAGACCCAACAGTCGTGACTATGACATCAGCCATGCCAAGCTCAACTAATTGCGCAAAAAATCCCCTCAAACCGCTTGTCACCATATTAGAAGTAAATGTCAAAAATATTTTAGAATTATTTTTTTTAATTTTAACTATTAAATCAGAAGCCCTGTCTAACTCAACGCTTTGGAAACCGACTCTTCCCAAAGCAGATACAAAATCCCCAACAGACATATTTGGGTTCCACTTAAGATCTTTTACATTAACCATTTTAGAAAAACATCCTATTAGTAATAAATAGGTATTGCCAAATTGTATACTCGATTAATATAATGCATATCTTTCATAATAAAAAATGGTTTTTAAAACTAACTGTGCAACCACGCAAACTCACTAATGCATCAAAAACACGATGCGCCACCACACCTTAAAAGGTGTGGTTTGTAACGGCGCTCGTGTTTTGGATGCTCAAGATTCCAACTCCACACTGAAGCCTCAAGAACCCTCGGTTCTTGATGGTCATCAAGAATCTGAACTTGTAAAGATTCTTGAGATGGGGAGTTTTATCCGAGAATCTTGACATAATCATTCTTTTTTCTGTATCAAAATATTTTTAAATGAAATTAAACAACTAATATTACAATGAACAAGTGGGTTGAACTTTTAATTGGACTGATTTTAGTAGTAGGAGCAGTATACGTCGCTTGGGGCATCCCAGCAATGGGTTCATGGGGAGACGCAGCTGTAGAATTCCTTAAAGGAGGAATTGTATGGTTTGTGGTTATGATTGGTGCATTGTTTATACTGCTGGGAATCAGCGATTTAAAAGAATAAAAAATTGAAGATAAATGCAGAGATAAGAAGAAAGCTATTTCTTAGATTTTATTAGATTGGGTAAAAAAATAAAATTTAAAAACTTATGATAGAATTATTGTAGTGATGTATTTTATTGCTAGTGGAGAACAATGCTACCCCAAAACAAACTCAAAATATCATCCTAAGAAAATAATAAGCGAACTTTCTATAATCGCCGCAATAATCAATAAAGGGATAATAACAAAAATAAAAACTCTTAGGCAATTTATAAGATATTCTTTAAATGCATCTTTTTTATTTTTCTTGAAAATGAATGTTCCAAATTTTATCCCAAGCCCGAATGAAATAAATACTGCAGGAAGTTCAAAGATACCATGTGGGAAAAGTCTCCATAAGGAATTAAAGCCAGCTTCCTGCACTGCCATAGATGATACAAAACCAACTAAATAACCATTAGCTATTATTGATAATAAAGGAAGAATACCAAAAAAAGATCCTAGCATCATGCTGAAAAAACCACTCTGCATATTATTAAGGAGAATAAATCCAAATAATTCCAAAAATCCCATGTTTTCTGTTTTTTCTAAAAGCCCACTTACAAATTCCAAAATCCATTTATTCAGAGATTCAGGAGCTGGCAAGAAAAATCCAATAAAAAAGAAAATAATAAAAAATAATACAACAAAATAGATAAATTTTTTAGACTCTTTTAAAAAATCCCAATTTTTAAGATACTCTTCTTTTAGACTAAATTTTTTGCTATATCTTATCTTCTTTTTCATCTTAAATTCAACTGAAATACTTGCTGATGAATTTTGTTTTATTTTTATATTTCTTTCTCAGATAAAAGCCATAAATCAGGCCGACAATCAAACCGCCAAGGTGAGCTGTATTACCGATGCCAACATTCAAGGTTATTGAGATTAACCATAAAACAATTAAAATTCCTGGGGCTGCATATTTCATCTTTATTGGAATTGGAATAAACATAACATAAACAGGCAGATTTGGAGTAAGCAGCATTAATAACCCTATCAATCCGAATAAAGCTCCAGAGGCGCCGACAGCATATGTATTGAAATCGCTCTTGAATATTAAACTTGATAAAACAAAGAAAAGGCCTGCAAACAAACCGGCGATTAAATAAAAATACAAATATCTTTTTCTTCCCAAAACTCTTTCTATTAAAACACCTACAAAAAACAAGGACAGCATATTAACCAAAATATGAAAAAATCCTCCGTGCATGAACATGCTTGTTAAAAATGTCCAAAGATATTTGCCAGCTAATATATTAGATGGCTTGATGGCAATATAATCCAAAGAAAGGATATTTAGCAGTAATAATGGAATTAAAATAACAAAAACAATAACATTAATCAGGATTAATATTGTAGTTATACTTAAATTGCTTAGAAAATTTCTTTTCTTTTTACCAGGATAAATTTGATAAATCTGGGACATTTTATTTTTTCTTAGATCTCTTAGAAGCTGTATTTACTAATTTTTTAACCATCTTTTTAACGGCTTTCTTAGCTATTTTTTTTGATAATTTTTTAGGAATTTTAATTTTTTTAGAAAATTTTACCTTAGTAGTTTTCTTTTTCTCTTTTTTTAATTTTTTCGCTATTTTTTTCTTTGCTGGTTTTTCTTTTTTCTCCAGCTTTTTTTTAAGCAGTTTTTTCTTCATCTCCTCTTTTTCCTTTTTAGCCAGCTCTTTAATTTTTTCTTTTTCAACCTTCTCGGTCTCCTTTTCAATTTCCCTCTCAACTGAAGAAATTTCTTTTTTAATTTTATCCATCTCTCTTTCAAAGTCTTTTATATCTTTGATGTTGTCTTTAAGGGAGAATATTCTGCCACATTCATTACAAGTGAAATCATAAATTAAAGCGGTCTCTTCATTAAATTCTACATTGCATCTCTCACATATGTAAAATTGCTTTTCTTTTTTGCTTTTAATCTGCCCTCCTAAATTGCTTCTCTTTTTTTCTAAGATATCTTTGATAAATTCAAGGGATTTTAAAATCTCCATCTTCCAAAAATAGGTATACCATCCCTTTTTCTTATCTTTTTTCCGTATAGAAGATACCAGTCCGCGGTCTGCTAATTTATAAAGAATATTTCTGGTTTGATTAATGGTTATATCTAATTTTTTGGCTATTAAAAATTCATTAATATATTTTCTAGTGCTGAGCAAATCTGCAATTTCTTCAGCTGACTTTCCAACGGCAATTACTATAGCCTCTTTTAAAAAATCATCTAAACTATTTAACATATTAATTTTAATAACATTAATAAATTTATTATCCTCTATAAGTTAGATTTAAGTAATAAGCATTTTTAAATGTTAATACAGAAAATAAGATTATATGGATAACTGATTTAATGTTATGTTTTTGTCAGTTATCCAGACAGAGAACTGAATTAATTAAGTGACATTTTATATTCAATTCTCTATATTTTCAGAAGCATTTTTAAACCTACGATATATAATATATATAAGAAAGAATATATCCGATTATAATAAAAATGGGGTGGTTTAAAAAAAAAGAGGGGTTGAAGAAGGAACAACTTAAGACAATTCCTCAGGAATTGCCTGAATTGCCGGATCTTCCAGAAATAGAAATAGCTGAAACAAATCTTGGAGAAGAAACGCTTCCGCAATTGCCTTCTATTCCAAGAAATTCTTTTGGAGAAAAATTCTCAAGGCATGTTATCAAGGGTGCCATTAGCGGAAAAGAAGATATAGAAGAAATATCTGAAGAAGATGAAGAGCAAACATTGCCAAAACCAAAGATACCAATGACAGTAGAGGAATCTGACTTAGAGGGAGTTATTAAAAGAGTAGAAATTCCTTCTGAATTTATAAGCAATAGAAAAAGGGCAAGAGAAGCTGAACCTATTTTTGTAAGAATAGACAAATTTGAAGAAAGTGTGCAGATATTAGAGAAAATAAAAGAAAAGCTTGCTGATGTAGAAAAGATATTAAGAGAAACAAAGGAGATAAAAGAACAGGAAGAAATAGAGCTGGAAAAATGGCAGAGAGAAATACAAGTCATTAAAAGCCAGGTAGAAAAAGTAGATAAAGATGTTTTTTCTAGAACAGAATGAAAGGCCAAAATGTTATTCATATAAAATTAGACTATGAAGAAGTGCTCCAGGGCAAAAGGGATATCCTTTATTCTGAAGAGGGTTTAATAAAAGTTGCTAGAATAATCAAGAATTATCAAAACTTAAGGCTAAAAGAGCTGAAACTGAAATTAAGAACGCATAAAATAATTAAAGAAACAGCACTGAATATTAAAAATTTAGAAAATATCCTTCCAGAAATAGAGATTCAATCAATACATAAAGAAAAGGAAAAAAGAATTCTAAAAGAGTTTAGGGGATTGAAACAAGAAAAAAAATACGATTTGAGCTTGGAGAACCAGCTCAGGGATATACAAAAAAAGCTTAAAGAGCTTGAAAGATAAAAATTACTCCCTTTAGAACTGTATTAATTTTTTTATAATTACTAAATTATTTGTTAAAATATCTGTATATTATCAAAACAATTGAAGTGATAGATTATAAAGAAGAAGCAGATAAGATAATAGGGTATATTGATAAAGGTACATTATTTATTGCTACTGCTTTAGCATATAAAGCAAAAATCTGGTCAGACGATTCTCATTTTCAAATGCAGGATAAAATAGAAATATTAAAGACAAAAGATATTATTGAAATTATAAAATCGGAAGAATAAATAAAAAAGGGAAAAATAAAAAGAAAGAAAAAAGAAATTTTGTTTTGTGCTTTAAACTAGATTCAAGAAATAACTTCTGAAATATATACTTCTGCATAGGATTCTTTTCCAGTATAAGTTATTTCAACTATATCTTGATCTCGGTCATATCTTAGCAACTTTGTCGCTAAATCCGATACTTGGTAGCTGATAAAATTAGAGCTGTCTTCTATCTCATATTCTGTTGTACTGACGTCAGATACCTGGATTTCACCATTAGAATTTAGGCCAATTGTAACAGTAAATGATTCTCCTGAATTAATATAGCCGTCTTTAGTCTCTTCAGTTAAACTCATTATCCAGATAGGGATAGTCTTTGCAGTAAGGTTTAGTACCCCATTACCAGTAGATATACTATTGTAAGGTAATTGTATTGTTAAGCCGTCTTTAGTAACAAGCTTATCTAAATAAACATTACCTCTTACACCAGCAGAAGTAATCTTAATATTTGCTATTTTATTAGGACTTTGCCTAACATATACTAAAGTAAAATTAAGCCTCCCAAGAGATTTAGTCTCTCCTATTCCTAATTGAATTTCTTTGCCAGAAGCAAGACTTCTAATTGTTGCAGTATCAGTAGTTATTCCATTAACTTCTAAAACATAAGATTCGGAATCAATTCTTGAAATCCAACTGGCAACAAAATAAGAATCTTTATTCATATTAAAAGTTACTATTCTCTCATTTGTTGATCCCTTTATGTTTGTAATTAATTGCTCGTCAGCATCTTTACCTATACCTATTATTCCTTTTGTATTAGTGTATAAGAATGGTAAAGTAACACTACCATCTGTAACAGTAGTCTTTAGCTCAACATTATCATCACCGTTATTCTGGATAGTTGTAAATTCTCTTGAAGGAGTTATAAATCCTTCCATTGACAGCTTTATTGTTTCAAATACAGGCATTACTAGATCTGTTCCAGGAGCTATAAATAATTCATCATCTACATTCCATTCAAGAACAATAGATTCAACATTATTTGAACTACCAGTATTAATATAACCCTTAATTATTTGGTTAGTTATACCACTTATATCCTCATTGTTAAGTTCAATTTCTGCATTGTTTTGGATTTTTATCTTGCCAGCACCAATACTGAAGTCAACCATTCTTTTTCCACCAGCATATTCTTGAAATAGAATATCTTTAATACCTATATAATCACCACTCTTTAATTTTTTGGTTTGACCATCTTCAAGTGTTCCTAAGTTTTCTCCATTGACTACAAGCACTGCGTCATTATCACCAATAAATGAAGCAAATACTTCATAAGTCTTGTCTCCTACAATCAATGTTGTTGTTTGGCCTTCAGAGATAGTTGCACTTTTTGTTGAATCAAGCAGAGTTATTTGAGGGTTTGTTGCTGTTGTTCCAACATCAATGATGTAATACTTTTTACCCAAAATGGTTATATACGTATTCTCTATATTAACTAAATTATTTCCTCCATTAACTTTATTCCTAAAATCTAACGTGTAATTCAAGATGTGATTTCCACCAGATAATTTAAATCCTATCAAGGGATTACCATTATTAAAATCACTGTCCCTGAAATACTGAAGACCATTTAGAGTTCCTAATTCAATTTTTTGGTCGAATTCAAACTCATCATTATCATGGTTTGTATAAATTCCAGAAGCTAAGACGGTATTTAACTCATCCCCATCTATTGAAGGATAAAACTCATTTGCATTGTCTCCAAGGTTGAATTTGTTTGTGTCCTTTGAAAGCATTATTACTTTAGACTTAACTTCTATCTCTTTAATATCTAAAATTGCTTTCCATTTATTAAAAAATCTTATTTTAGATAGTGATGAAAGTTTTAATTCTAAGTTCCCTATTGCTATAATATTTCCATTCTTAAGAGAAAATAACTGGCCGTCAATATTGATTACTGCTGTTTCTTTATCTTCTTTTACTGACTTAAAAGAGATTATATGCTTTATTCCATCTAAAGTAAATGTACTTCCTCTTCCTTCAAGAATAACAACCCTTACACTATCACCAACAGCATAGCCGATTCCCTTAAAGTTTCCGACAACAGCCAAGCTCACTATCAAAGATAACACTAAAGCTCCAGCAAGAACCACTAAAACATTTTTTGTTTCCATTCGTTTTTTATCATACCTCCTTTCACTTCTATTATAAATTCCTCGCTTCGCTCGAATTAATCTGGCTCAAAAATCTCCTTTGGCAGATTTTCTCGCTGATTTAAATTGTTAATACCTAATCATTGAAAAGTATCAATTACCTTAACCTCCAATGAAACAATTATATTAACGACATTATTCAAGCGCGCCAGCATGACAATTTTTATTTTAGACTTTCTCAGAAAGTCTAAACTGTTAAACGAAATATATATATATATTTCGGTTTTAGGAAATACATAAATAAAATATTAATAAATATTGAACATGATAAACAGAAAAGAGCTGATTAAAAAATATATAGAATTTTTCAAGTCAAAGGGCCATAAAGAGATTGCAAACTCCTCGCTAATTCCAGAGAATGATCCAACGGTATTATTTACAACTGCAGGCATGCATCCATTGGTTCCTTATCTTCTTGGACAGCCGCATCCCTTGGGAAAAAGACTTTGCAGTGTCCAAAAATGTATCAGAACACAAGATATTGATAGTGTAGGAGATACATATCATCATACTTTTTTTGAAATGCTTGGCAATTGGTCTATTGGAGATTATTTTAAAAAAGAAGCTATTGAAATGAGTTTTGAATTCTTGACAAAAACACTGAAGATACCAATGAAGAGGCTTGGTGTTACTGTTTTTAGCGGAGACAAGGATTATCCAAAAATATCAAAAGATGACGAAGCTGCAGAGATATGGATATCTCTTGGAATTCCAAAAGAAAGAATTGCCTATATAAAAGGGGGCGTTAAAAACAGCAAAGACAACTGGTGGGGGCCTGCTGGCCAGACCGGGCCATGCGGACCAAGTACAGAAATGTTTTATTGGAAACCAAATGACATAACTCCACCTAAAAAGTTTGATCCAAAAGATGAAAAATGGGTTGAGATTTGGAATGATGTTCTAATGCAATATGTAAAAGAAAGCAATGGAAATTATAAATTAGCAGAGCAAAAAAACATTGATACAGGCATGGGTGTTGAGAGGACAATAACAATACTTAATGGTTTAGAAGATGATTATTTAAGTGAAAGTTTCAAGCCAATAATAGAAAAAATAGAAAAAATCTGCAGAAAAAAATACAGCAAAGATAAAGACACCACAAAAGCTATGAGAATAATAGCAGACCACATAAAGGCTTCTGTATTTATTTTGGGAGATGGAATAACACCTTCTAATACAGAGCAAGGCTATGTTTTGAGAAGATTAATAAGAAGGGCAGTAAGATATGGAAAAAACCTTAATATGGAAAATTTTACGATAAAATTAGCTGAGCCGATCTTTAAAATTTACAAAGATTATCCATCTATAACAGAAAACAAAGAAACAATCTTCAAGGAGTTAGAAAAAGAGGAAGGAAAATTTAATTTAACCTTAGAAAAAGGATTGAACAAATTTAAAAGAGTGGCAGAAAATAAAAAAGAGATAAATGGCAAAAATGCTTTCTTGCTTTTCCAAAGTTTTGGCTTTCCGATTGAAATGACAAAAGAGCTGGCTGACGAAAAAGGCATAAAAATAGACGAAAAAGAGTTCCAAAAAGAACTTAAAAAACACCAGGAGCTCTCTAGAACAGCAGCTATTGGAAGATTTAAGTCAGGGCTTGCAGATGCCAGCGAAGCAACTACAAAACTGCACACAGCTACACATTTGCTTTTGGCTGCTTTAAGAGAAGTTCTCAGAGATGAGAATATAATCCAAAAAGGGTCTAACATAACTCCAGAAAGGCTAAGGATTGATTTTAATTTCCCTAGAAAATTGACAAAAGAAGAATTAAAAGAGATAGAAAATCTTGTAAATGCTAAAATTCAATCATCCTGCGAAATAAAAAGAGAGGAAATGACTCCAGAACAGGCAAAAGAGCGGGGAGCAATTGGGGTATTCGAAGATAAATACGGAGAGAAAGTATCAGTTTATACAATAGAAGAAGATGATAGTTTTTTTAGCAAAGAGATTTGTTCGGGGCCACATGTTAAAAACACTTGTGAACTTGGCCATTTTAAAATCCAAAAAGAAGAATCTTCAAGTGCAGGAATTAGAAGAATTAAGGCCGAGCTTTTATGAAAGGGACAAGTTTATCATATTAATAACAGCTTTCATGAAAGAGAATTGTCCTGGAATCAAAAAATTCCTTGAATTTTACCGTGGACTAAAGTCCACAGTTTGTTTGGAATTTTAGGATGCAAGAAAATTCTTTAAAAGGAATTTTCTGCACAGAAAATGCAGCGCATTTTCTTGTGCTCCGAAATGGCTTCATCCACATGCTAAAGCCTCAAGAACCAATGGTTCTTGATGGTCATCAAGAATCTGAACTTGTAAAGATTCTTGAGACATGTGGTTCTCGCCTCCAACATTTCGGACATAAATTTAATATTTATCATTCACCTGCCCATAACCTTATCATAAAGTTCAGAATGTTTCATACATTCTTCATAAATTTCTCTAAACTTTTGGGCATAACCTTCATCAATCCACGACTTTATTGCTCTTTCCCATCCAATATCCTTCTCTTCTCTTTGACTTTGCTCATACTTAAATTTTTCAATACATTTGAATTGTTCAAGAGTTCTGTCATCAGTATGAAGTATATATCCAATAAAATCTTTTAGAAAACAATAATGCTCCTCTGGACATTCACAAACATCTTCTATAATCTCTTTATGAGCTCTACTATCACATTCAAAAACTTCTTCTGTAATTTCTTCAGGATACATCATTTAAACTCCTATTCTATATAAATTCCAGGTTTTCCTGGTTTGGCTTTTTTAGATTTTCCTTCTGGATCTAAATTGTTTATACTTGGATAATTAACAGGATATATTTCAATATGTTTAGAGCTAGTAGTTCTTATTAAAAAATCTTTATTTTCATTGTATATATTTACTTCTGAAGGAATAGCAAAGATCCTTAATAAATTAGGGCTAGGAACTCCTAAGATATTTTTCACATTATTAATATCTGAACTTACCTTCTCTAAAAGTTGCTCTTGTTTTTCAAACTCTTCATTAATTTTATTCTCGTCGAACCTAGGCCAATCAGCTAAGCTCAAAAATGGTTTGTTCTTAATTTTTTCCCAAAGTTCCTCACTAATATGCGGACAAAAAGGGTGCAGCAATTTCAAAAAATCTTCAAGCATTTTTTTAGAAGTTTCATTCGGCAAAGCATCAAATAATTTTCTTATTTTTATAATTGCTAGATTGTATCTAAACTTATCAATATCTTCTGTCAACTCTTTAACAGTCTTATTAAGTTTGCTTTCTGTTTTTGCATCTGCCTTTTTTATTATTTTAACATTATCAAAATAATCTATTAATTTTTTAACAAACTTAAAACTGCCTTCAATACCTTTATCGCTCCAGACTATATCTTTGTTTGGGGAGGCTATAGAGATTAAAAAAAATCTAGCAGTATCTATGCCATATTTTTCTGAAACTTCTTCAGGAAACACAACATTCCCTTTTGACTTGCTCATAACGGCCCCATCATCTCCGTGCAACATTCCCTGATTAAACAAATTATAAGCAGGCTCATCTATTTTTAACAGCCCTAAATCTCTTAGGAATTTGGTATAAAATCTAAAGTATATTAAATGCATTGTAGCATGCTCTTTTCCACCAATATAAATATCTATAGGCATCCAGTAATCTGCCTTTTTTTTATCGAAAATGGCCTTATTGTTCTTTGGATCGCAGTATCTTAAGAAATACCAGCTTGAATTTACAAAAGTGTCCATTGTATCTGTCTCTCTTTTCCCTTTTTTGCCGCATTTAGGGCAGTTAACTTCTACGAATTTTTTATTATTAACCAGCGGGTTTTTCTCAGATTCAAATTTAATGTCTTCTGGAAGAACAATCGGAAGCTCTTTTTCAGGCACAGGAATTATACCGCACTTATCACAATAGATAATAGGTATAGGAGTCCCCCAAAATCTTTGTCTTGAAATCAGCCAATCTCTTAATTTAAAATTAACAGTCTTTTTTCCTAATTTCTTTTTTATTAAATATTTAGTAATTTCATCAATAGCTTTTTCGCTGTCCATTCCACTAAATTCATTAGAATTGATTAAGATCCCTCTGCCAGTATAAGCCCTGTCCATTTTTTCGGCATTTAATTTGGAATTAACCGGATTAATAATAATCTTGATAGGAATCTTATATTTTTTTGAAAATTCAAAGTCTCTTTGGTCATGAGCAGGAACAGCCATAACCATTCCGCTCCCGTATTCAGCAACAACAAAATTCCCTGCATAAACAGGAATTTTTTCTTTAGTTATAGGATGAATAGCATAAGCGCCAGTAAACACTCCTTCTTTCTCTAATGTTTCAATATCTTTTTCACTAGTAGATTTTATTTTACTCAAGAATTTATCAACTTCTTTTTTCTGCTTATCAGTTACTAACTCATTCAATCTTGTATGCTGTGCAGAAACAACCATATATGTAACACCAAAAATAGTATCAAGTCTTGTCGTAAATATAGGCCATTTTTCTCCATTGATTTCAAAATTTATTTCAGTACCATGACTCTTGCCGATCCAATTTTTCTGCATTGCCTTAACATCTTCAGGCCAACCATTTAAGTTGTCTATAGATTCATAAAGCTCATCTGCATAATTAGTAATTTTAAAAAACCATTGTTCTAAATGCCTTATTTCAACACTGCAATCTTTATGCCTCCAGCACTTCCCATTATGAACCTGCTCGTTTGCCAGAACAGTATTGCATTTTGGGCACCAATTAACAGGAGCTTTTTTTTTGAATGCAAGCCCTTTTTCAAACATCTTAAGAAAAATCCATTGATCCCATTTATAAAAATCCGGCTTATGGGTCTCTATCATCCTTGTCCAATCATAACTCAACCCAAGTGCTTTTTGCTGCCTGATAAAATTAGCTATTGCTTTTTCAGTAAAATCTTTTGGGTGTGATTTTGCTTTAATTGCTGCATTCTCAGCGGGCAAACCTAAAGAATCATAACCCATAGGATAAAGAACATTATAACCCTGCATTCTTTTGAACCGTGCATAAATATCACCTATTGTATAATTAAAAGCATGCCCCATATGAAGCCCGGATCCAGAGGGATAAGGGAACATTTCCAAAACATAAAATTTCTCTTTCTTTGATTCTTCTTTTACTTCAAAAATTTTATATTTAGCCCATGCTTTCTGCCATTTAGCTTCTATTGATTTAAAATTTAATTCAGACATATAAAAATAATATATCAGGAACTTTTAAATATTCCTCTTGCCAAGTATAAATATGAAAATAAAAGCATATCTTATAGGAAATATAATTCAGTCCAACCAGCCAGAAGCAATTCAGCTTTGTAAAAAAAGTGCATTTGGGGAGCAAATTGAAGACAAAATACAATATACCCTATCTGAAACTTATTTTTTAGTAGAAAAAAACAAATTATCTGTAATTTCCGGCAACAAGGAGCTGGCAAAAACAGATTTAATTAAAAAATTTCAGAGAATTGATAAAAAATTCAATATTAAATATCCTGTTTTTAAGGACTTAAGAGAAAAAGGATATGTAGTAAAAACTGCGTTAAAATTTGGAGCAGATTTTAGAGTTTATGAAAAAGGGGCAAAACCAGGCAAAAAGCATGCAAAATGGATAGTATTTACAGAGTATGAATCCAAAAAAACTTCTTGGCATGAATTCTCTGCAAAAAACCGTGTAGCGCATTCAACTCATAAAAATTTACTCTTAGCAATATTAGATGAAGAAGGGGATATAACCTATTATGAAGTTAGATGGATTAAGCCATAGCTTAGCCGCCTATTTCTCTCTTGGATTAACTAGAGATTTTTCACGGGGATGATATTTTAAATCAATACCGGCCCATTTTCCTATTTTCTCTAAATAATTTTCTTTTAGATCAATTCTTTCTTTACTACCATCAAGATATTTTTTTAACCTATATAAAGAACCATCCTCTTTAAAATAGAGGGGCCATTCATTATTAGTGATAATCTCATCATTGGGCCCAATTCTTCTTTTATCAAATGCTTTTTTAAGCGACTGGTATCCAATGCCATGTGTATGTGTAAACATTATATTAATATATAAAAAGAATTTATAAGAATTTATGTTATCTATGCTAGATATCTCAAAAAATATAAGAAAATTTATAATGCTTATAATTTTATATTATTATGCCTGTTCAAGATACATTATCCTTAAAAGAAAAAATACTAGATATATTAAAAAGAAAAGGCCCGAATATACCTATTTATATAGCAAGGGAGATAGGGCAGAGTGGATTATTCACATCTGCATTCCTCTCAGAACTACTTTCTGAAAAAAGATTAAAAACAAGCTATATGAGGATAGGAAGTTCTCCAGTATACTTCTTAACAGGCCAGGAAAAAGAATTAGAAAAATTTTCAGATAATTTAAAGTCAAAAGAGAAAGAAGCTTATTTGTTGTTAAAAGAAAAAAAATTCCTTATTGACTCAGAACAAGAACCAGCAATAAGAGTAGCATTAAGGTCAATAAAAGATTTTGCATTGCCTTTTAGAATTGAGGAAAAAATAGTTTGGAGATATTTTACAATTCCAGAAACAGAGTTTGAGTTGATAAAGCAAAAACAAGAAGAAGATAATACCCAAAAAATTAAAGAGCAGACAATACAAGAAGAAGTTAAAATCACGCAAGAAAAGGAAGAAAAAACCGAAGAGAAACAAGAGATAAAAGCAAAGGCTACAAAAAAGAAAGCCCAAAAGAAAAAACCAATGTCAAATAAAAAAAATGACAAATTTTTTGATAAAATAAAAGAATCCTTATCTGAAAAATCTATTGAAATAATTAGTATAGAAGGGTTTAACAAAGAGGATTTAACTTTAAAAATCCTGCAGAATAAAAAAGAAAAACTTTTAGTAGCTTATAATAAAAAAAGGGTAACTGAAGAGGATATATTAAAGGCAAATAAAAAAGCAGAGGGGTTAAACTTGCCGTATATAATACTCAGTAAGGGAGAGCCTGCTAAAAAATTAAATAATCTAATAGATGCTATTAAAAACCTCTCTTCAATAGATAAAATAGATTAACTATATCAAAAACACGATGCGCCACCACACCCTAAAAGATGTGGAGGTTTACTTTTGTTTTCTGTATTAATAGTAATTTTATGAATTTCCTCACTATAGAAAAATTTAAATAATAAATTACAGAGAATTAAATATGGGTAAGATAAAATCAAAGCTAGTAAGAAGAACTGCACATACTTTGCTTGAAAGGGGTGTGGAATTTAGTGAAAAGTTTGATGAGAACAAAGGAGTGTTAAGAAACACAATGCCTAGTAAAAAACTTAGAAATCAAATTGCTGGGTTTTTAGCCAGAATTAAGAAACAACAAAGAATTGCAGAAGAAAAATTAGCTGAATAAACAAGAGTAAATCCTGTTAAATAAAATTTAATCGCAATTTTCTGGCTGTGAAACAATCTTTTTATTAGTTACAGATCATAATAAATCCTATCATAAATCTCAGAAGGTTATTTTAATATTTATAGTCAACTACATTAATCCAAGTTTTGTCATTGACTTACATCAAGAACCATCTAATGGATTACTGGTTCTTGGGCGCACTCAAGAATCATAGATTCTTGACATTAGGGAAAGACTTATGTCTTTCCTTATACCTAAAACTTTTAAACCCCCTGCTTTTTATAATCCTGACTAAATTGGCTCTGTAGCTCATGTAAGGAACCACGGTTCCTTGACAATCAACCTCCTTTAAGTTAGCCTCAAGGGTGATAGGAACCAAGGTTCCTTGATATCAAGAATCAAAGATTCTTGAGCACCATCAAGAATTGGTAAATTCTTGAGGCGATCAACTTCCTATCCTTAAACAGATTGTATCGCTACAGACTTAGAAACTTAAAGACTAAATTGGCTCTGTAGCTCAGTGTCAGAGCGCCGCTCTCATGAAATCTAGGATTTGTGAAAGGCGGAGGCCGGGGGTTAAATTCCCCTCAGAGCCATTTTTTGAGGATTTAAAATGAAGGGATTGCAGATAAAAATAGCAAAAGATTCTAAAGAAATTAAAGATTGTTTTAAGGTAAGATACAAAGTATTTACATTAGAGCAAAAAATTCCTGAAAATATAGATAAAGAGGGATTAGATAATTCAGCAGAACATGTATTAGCTTATTTTGATAATGAACCATCCGGATATGCAAGAATTAAATATATTGATAGAAAAGCTAAATTAGAGAGAGTGGCAACATTAAAAGAATATCGCGGAAAGGGAATTGGCATGTTAGTTATTAAAAAAGCTATTGAAAAGGCAAAAGATAATGGTAAAAATAAAATAGTTTTAGATTCGCAATATGAAGCAAGAATATTTTATGAAAAATTAGGTTTTAAGACCAGAGGAAAAACTTTTTATTAAGCTGGAATTCCTCATATAGAGATGTTTATGAAATTATAAATTCCTATCAGTTTAAAATATCAATACCATCATCATTTTTTCTGGGAATAATATGAAAATGGACATGTTCCACAATCTGCCCGGCTGTTTTAAAATTATTATTAATAACATTAAAACCATTCACTTCTTTATCTTTCATTAATTTTAAGGCTGTTTTTTTAATGCAATCAACTAATTCTATCCCCAAATCCTCCGGCAGATCTAAAGTTGTTGAAAAATGTCTCTTAGAGATAATTAAACTATGCCCGTCTACAACAGGATTTGCATCTGGAATAGAAAAAAAACTACTATTCTCATAAATCTTGCTAGTTGTTATATCTCCTCTGGCAATTTTGCAGAAAATACATTCTCTCTTTTTTTCTTCAGGCATAATTATAACATAACAAAACAGTTTAAAAATTTAATCCAAATAAAAAGATAAAAGAAAAAGTTATATTAATAAATTGACAAAAAAGTAAAAAATAAAGCAGTTTTTTGGTTTATTTACTTCCTTTTTTTAGAGGATTTTTTCTTAGCTGTTTTTTTTCCTGCTTTCTTTTTAGTCACTTTCTTTTTTGTAGCTTTCTTTTTTGCAACCATTTTTTTCCTACCTCTTTTTAATTAAATATAATAAGAATAAGAGATTTAAAAACTCTTCGGTGAATTTAATTTTTAGAAAATTAAATATAAATCTGTTGTCGTCGATAAATTTATCCAATAAATTTTCCGGCTTTATCAAATTCAATTTCTTGATTGATTAATCTTCTTAAAACATCTTTAAGATTAGAAATTTTAACTCGGATCTGATGGGTTGTATCTCTATCACGAATCGTGACATCTTTATTCTTTAAAGAATCACCGTCGATAGTTATACAAAATGGAGTTCCAATTTCGTCATTTCTTGCATACCTTCTGCCAATTGATCCAGATTTATCAAATACAAGATCAAACAAAGAATCCTTAAGAAGTTTTTTAACATCCTTTGCAAGATCAAAAACTCCTCCTTTATTTACAAGAGGAAGTACTGCACAACCATATGGTGCTATATGAGGATTCAAAGAAAGATAAACCCCTTCTTTACCTTGTCTGGAAGAATTTTCTAAAACTGCAAAGATAGTTCTATCTACTCCTGCAGAAATTTCCCATATATTGGGAATTATTTTCTTCCCATCATCTTCGGCATATTCCAAATTTGTTCCTGAATGTTTCATATGTCCCTTCAAATCATAATCAGTACGATAATTATTTGCTATTAATTCTAACCATCCAAGACTTGTTTCAACTTCAAAATCAAAAGTGGAAAGGGAATAAAATGCCCTCTCATCCTTGTCAACTTCTCTAAATCTCATTTTCTCCAAGGGAATTCCCAATTTATTCCAAACTTGTTGTGTTCTAGCTAAAAAATAGGCGATTAATTTTCCAGGAACAATTTTTTTATTGACAAGATCCTCAGCAGAAATGTCCTCAATATTTTCCTTTCCTAAAAGTAAAACTCGAATACTATAATCTCTAATTTCATTGAAATTTTCAATTTCATTTATTTTATTAGGATTAAAAAAAACTTCTGCTTCCATTTGAGAAAATTCCACAGAGCGAGTAATACTTTGTCTTGGAGAGATTTCATTTCTGAATACCCCACCAACCTGTGCAATACCTTGAGGTAGTTTTAATCTCATTGTCTTAGCCATTCTAGCAAAATTCAAAAAAATAGATTGGCATGCTTCAGGCCTCAAAAAAGTCCTAGCATCTCCTTCTTTACCAACAATAGATTCTACCATCATATTAAATTTAGTAACCTTTTCAAATTCTCCACCACATTTACATTTTATATTATTTTCAGAAATCAATTGATCTAATTTTTCTGTTGGAGTAGATTCTGGGATATGCTGTCCTGTAGCTTCGGAAATGAGTTGATCTGCTCGATAATATTTTTTACATTTATTGCAATATACAATCGGATCTGCGAAGGATTTTAAATGCCCTGAACCTTCAAAAACTGTTGCAGGCAAAATTTGAGAACCATGAATTTCAAGCATATCTTCTTTTTGAACAAATTCATGTCTCCAAAAATCTATTATTTTTCTTCTGATTGATTGACCAATAGGGCCAAAATCCCAAAAGCCTTTAGGAGAATTAGGATAGATTTCAGCGGAGGGATAAAAAAAACTTCTTCTAGAGGCAAGTTCAATTATCCTATTATAATCATATTTAACATATTCCTTCTTATTTTTCTCTTCAACATTTTTTTCTTTTTTATCCTCTACCAATTCGCCTTTTTCCATTTTTTTAATTACCTCTTTTGCCTTTTTATTTGCTTCTGTTTTATTTTTTCCAAGATAAGCGATAAACTTGCTTCTTACTTTATCCCCCTCCCTAACACTTTTTCTAAGATAATAATAATCTTTTCCATAAACTTTTTGTTTAACAATATATGCCATGATGTTACAAACTACAAAAGCTATATAAATGTTTTTTATCCGGCTATAGTAAAAGATATTTATTTTTACCATTTTTTTGTCTTTTACTGTCTAGCAAAGGTGCAAACTTGGTAGAACAAAAGCGTCCTTTGCTATAGAGAGAGAGAACTGGCCAGCCTCTCCGTGAAAGAAGCTGGCCTGCCATATCCACGATAAGATATGACTATGATTTAGTGAGGTGTTATATCACCCTTGAGGCTAACTTAAAGGAGGTTGATTGTCAAGGAACCGTGGTTCCTTACAGTTCCTTACAAAGCGGAGGGCGGGACTCGAACCCGCGAATACTCGCTCTGCAGGCGAGGGCAGTAGCCGCTGTGCCACCTCCGCATTATTCATCTCAAAAACGCCCGAGACAGGATTTGAACCTGCGACCCCCTGCTTTCTTCCCTCTCTAAGGAGGTTGATTGCCTCAAGAATTTACCAATTCTTGACATCAAAGAACCTTGGTTCCTTACATTTAGAAGGCAGGTGCTCTATCCAGGCTGAGCTACCCGGGCTCTTAATTAATTCAAGAAAGAGATATTTAAAATCTTTCGTATATAGAAAAAAAATAATTAATCTTATGCCGAGAAATTTTTTTCTAATTTTAAAGGGGCCTGCGCAGTTTGTGCATTAAGGTAATAAGTTAACAAATAAAATTTATATCAAATATAAGGAAATTTTTCAGAAAAAAGTTTGGCTTAAACCGAAACAAAATCAAGGTCTTTTGCAATAGAAACTTTTTTGAAAATCTTTTTTGCCTCATTTAAAATTTTTTTAGGTTGCTTTTCATACCTCTGGCTGATATGTGTAAGTATAAGCGACTTAACTTTTGCTTTTTTAGCCGCTTCTGCAACTTGTTTTGCTGTTAAATGTTTATACTCTTTAGCCTTGCTTTCTAAATCCGATGCAAAATTAGATTCGCTGATCATTAAATCTGCAGATTTAACAAATACAGGAATTTTCTCATTATAAGAAGTGTCAAGAATTATTGAAATCTTCTTGTTATCCTCGGAGTATGTTAGGTCTTTTGCCCTGAATTTTTTTCCATTATATATAATATCCTGGCCTTCTTTGATTTTTTTTAGAATTGGCCCTTGAGGCAATCCGGATTTTTTTAATTTTTGCTTGTTAATTTTTAATATCCCTTTCTTGATAAAATTATATGCAATACAAGGAGTTCCATGAGTCATCATACTCGCTTCAAGATAAAAATCCTGATTGTCAAAAAATACCCCCTCCTTATCAATCTCCTGGACATTTATTTTAATATTGCCATAAAAAACAAAGGTTTTAAGAATCTGGTCCATATATTTTTTAGTTCCTTTTGGACCATATACATGAAGGGTTTTATTATAATCACTGAATGCCATTGTCTGAAGCAGGCCTGGAATGCCTAGAACATGATCGCCATGCCAATGGCTTATTAAAAGCCGTGTTATTTTAGAAGGGCTTATCTTTGCATATTTAAACTGCCGTTGTGTCCCTTCCCCGCAATCAATTAATATAGACTCTTCTTTATAATTAATTAAAATGCTTGTGTGATTTCTTTTTATAGAGGGGATTGCATCTGCTGTCCCTAAAAATCTAATAGCAATTTTTTCTGCCATACTAAATTAAAGAAAAAATCATTTATATAAGTTATGAAATAAAGTGCTTACTAAGGATAAGCGCCTAGAATTCTCTCCCTGCGAAAATTAACAGGCAAAACGCTAAATTTATTTCTTTAGTGCTGTTGAAGCAGGAGATATAAAAATAATTGTATCCCCTCTTAAAAAAGTGAGGCCAATATTCCTCTTTACCTCTCCATTTTGCATCTCTTTTGTGTTATCCAATACAAGGTTGATATGGATATCAAAAGCTAGCAAAACCCCTACAAACTGTTTGTCTCCTTTCAAACTCACTAACACTTCACTACCTTTAGAATTGTTTAACAAATCTAAGGGTCTTTCAATCCCATTAATCATAATCCATTTCAGTATAGTTTGTTTTTAAAGTTTTCCAAAAAATAAAAAATGATAACAATCAAATAATCAGACAACAGGGATAATAATATATTAGCAACATTTATAAATAAAATTAAAATTGTTTTATCAGATGGTAACGAGAAAAGGAAGAAAAAAAACAGGCGGAAAATATATCAAATCTAGGAAGAAAAAGAAAAATGAAATGCCTGGACAAAAAAGAATAGTTAAGCTTGCAGAAGATAATAAAAGAAAAACAAAAAGAACGCTCGGAGGCAACACCAAGACATTCCTCCTCAAAGGAGCATATATAAATGTCCATCAAAAAGGCAAAAAATCAAAAGCTCAAAAATCAAAAATCAAAAATGTTCTAGAAACTCCATCTAATAAATTCTTAGCCAGACAAAATATCTTAACTAAAGGGACAATAGTAGAAACAGAGCTTGGAAAGGTTAAAGTTACAAACAGGCCCAGTCAAGATGGGGTTATTAACGGGATACTAATAGAGTAAATAAATTTAAACTGTTAAGATTTTTACTTCTTTATCATAGACACAAGAAGAGAAAGCTTTATAAATAAAAATCCTTTATAAATTTTACGATAAGTTTATAAAAGAAATTCTAAAAAATAAAAATGACAAATATAAAAAGATGCCCTGAGTGTGGAAGTATTAACCTGACTTATGATGCCCATTTAGGAGAAATCATTTGTAATGACTGCGGCCTGGTTGTTGAAGAGAAGATGGTTGATACTGGTATTGATATTGAAGGAAAATTTGATAAATCAGAAAAAAAAGGCAGAGGAGGAGCTCCAATAAGTATGCAAAAATTTGACAAGGGCCTCACCACAAATGTTGGAGAGATTTCTGATATTTATAGATTAGAGCCAAAACAAACTCGTAAATTTTTAAGGCTTAAGAAATGGCAAGAAAGAGTTTCAACTTCTATTGAAAGAAACTTAAGGCTTGCTATGGCTGAACTAAGAGTTATCGCCGGTTATTTAAATCTGCCAAATGTAGTCCGAGATGAAGCAGCAAGAATTTACAATTATGTATTGCAAAGAGGGCTTGTTAGAGGCAGAAGTATGGAATCAGTAATTGCTGCATGCTTATATACTGCCTGCCGTTCTTATAACATACCAAGGACACTGGATGAAATGGCTACAGCCTCTGATGTAGAAAGAAAAGAAATAGGCAGAACTTACAGATTTGTCATAAGAAAACTAGGAATAAAAGTGAAACAAAGCTCTCCTAAAAATTATATATCAAGATTTTCATCAGTTTTAAAACTCTCTCCAAAAACTCAAAATGATGCTCTTAAAGTTCTTAAACAGGCAGAAAAAGTCGAGCTTACTTCTGGAAGAGGCCCTGCTGGAATTGCCGCAGCTGCGCTTTATGTGGCTGCTTTGATAAATGACGAGAAAAAAACACAAAGAGAGGTTGCAGATATTGCTGGCATAACAGAAGTTACTATTAGGAATCGCTACAAAGAGCTGATTGAAAAACTAGATTTAGAAGAGAAAATTAAGCAAAAAGAAAAAGAAGCTAAGAAAAAGAAAGAGTAAACATTATTCTAATAAAACATTATGCTATGTTGAAAAAGTTTTGAATTTAGCAAACAATAGGAAACTCTGTGTAGAATATAAGGCGAGTGATTACAACATTGACAAATTTGTTTTATCAAGAATATATGTTGTGGTTGGGAGATTGATTTTCCGACGAAGGAGGATTTATAGTGGGAATTTCTAAATTCAAAACTTAAAGATAAACAAGAGATTTTCAACAAAGCCAAAACATTACAAAACTTTTTATATTAATAATTTTTAATTCTTTAATGCGGGAGTGCCGGAGCGGTCAAACGGGACAGCCTTAGGAGCTGTTGGCTTAGTGCCTACATAGGTTCGAATCCTATCTCCCGCATTTATTATATGCTATCTTTAGATAGCATTATTGAGATTTGAACCGTAGGTTCGATATCACTTCAATCTCATACTTGAGTTGAAGTCCCAGAAATTTTTAATTTCTGAGCTATCTCCCGCATTTATTATATGCTATCTTTAGATAGCATTATTGAGATTTGAACCGTAGGTTCGATATCACTTCAATCTCATACTTGAGTTGAAGTCCCAGAAATTTTTAATTTCTGAGCTATCTCCCGCATTTATTATATGCTATCTTTAGATAGCATTATTGAGATTTGAACCGTAGGTTCGATATCACTTCAATCTCATACTTGAGTTGAAGTCCCAGAAATTTTTAATTTCTGAGCTATCTCCCGCATTTATTATATGCTATCTTTAGATAGCATTATTGAGATTTGAACCGTAGAGGTTTGAATCACTGAGGTTCAATCTTGAACCGAAGTTCCAAAAATCCTGCAAGGATTTTTAGGACTATCTCCAGCATAAACTCCTAGAAACTTAAATTAACTAGCTGAATTAACTAATGTTACAACTTAATAGTTACTATAAAACCATAAGATTTATAAACCCTAAAATACCAAGAATTCTATGAATATTGCTGAAAAAATTAAAAGAGTCGCTAAAAAACCACTTGAAATTTTACTAGCCGGCTCTCTTGCGATAAGCCCTTTAGCATGCAGTGCGAATAGAATAATTGATGAACATGAAAGAGATATGAGTTTTGAAACATCAAATGACCCTTCTAGTTATGAGCAAAAATGGGTTCCAATTTTTAAAAAACCCTATTTAACAAAAACTGTAAATGTTACAAACCCTAATTATTTAGATTTTATAATTACTCCAGTAGAAGAAACCTTAACTGAATTCAGCTCAAGCACTTCTGGAAATAAAGAATATGCAGTCTTTGATAACGATTCTATAACAATTTTTAATAAAATATACATTCCAAAAAAAACTGGGATGAGAGAGCTTGCTATAAGAGACACAAAGACAGATGTAGAATACGACGGAGAAGAAAGAACTGTAGAAACAATAAGAAGGGAAAATCCTCATAATAGGTTAACAGACAACGAGTTTTCTTTAGCCGAAACAAGATATTTTTATTTTATGCCGAGAGGAGCAGATAAAAGAGCAGCTGGAGCGCTTCCTATTTATTTTTTAATTTATGATGGAGCTAATCTAAGGGAAAACAACTCAAACAGGGAAATAACAGTTGTAGGCGAGGTTTACAGGCCTGTTGAAATCTCGCAAGATGAACTTCATAGGCTTACTCAAACTCAACAAAGTGCTCCGCAACAGCAAGTTGCTTCTTCTCCACCAGTCCAACAACAAAGAGCTCCTACAAGAAATGCTAGACATGGGGGAACTCGCCGAACTCAAAGAGCAAGAACTCTAGTAACACCTTTAGATAATTCAGACCCTTGCCAGTTTGAAACACAAACACCCTCGCCAAATAACAATAATTTTACAGCTCATCAAGGAAACACTATTTTTGCTGACTGGTGCACTGTTGGAGAAGGCAGAGGATTTCCGCCAGGCCATTACAATGATTATAAAGAAGCATTTATTTGCATAAACGGCAGGGATAAATTTAGCTGCCCTTCAGGAGAAGGCCTAATCGCTGGAAAAAATTATCAAAGGCCTAGAACAGGTGTAATAAGAAGGTGTGTTGATGTAAGAGAAAGGAGTTCTTATTAGAATAACTATCTAATTTTGTTAAGCTGGTTAATAATAAAATTTAATTCAAAAAACAGTCAAAAACAATTATCCCCGCAATAACGAATTACTCTAGAAATATACGGACAATCCTCGTAACAACTTCCGGTATTATATTTGCATAAGGCTTTTTTCCAATCATTGCCACAGCCAAAATAAGCTTCCTTTAAATACCAGATTCCACATTCAATGATCTCATTTTCATAACAATTTTCTTTATTATCAAAACCTTTTATTACTTCTGAAAATTCTTTACCATCAAAGAATTTATCTTTGCACTCCTCAAAAACCCCTGCTCTATGAATCTGATACAATCCAAGAGCCTGATTATTATCTCCTAAAGCACAGCTGTTAAAAGAGGATTCTTGTGCTGCAACAGCCATTGAAAGAGCTGGAGGAACATAATAGGCTTCTGAATATGAGATTATCTTTGTTGTAATATCTTCTGTTAATTGTACAAAACGAGATTCATCGTGATACTGTCGATATAATTTTTCTGAATCTACTCTTTCTTTTTCAGCTCTTACACAAGCCCCTCTTAGTCCAAACTGCGTCGGGCTATACTCACATGTTACTCCTAATCTCCTGCCAATTAAAATACATTCATCTCTTCCGCATAAATTAAGTGCCCCCTGGCCGCAATCCTCACATCTTTTTACCTGCATTATCGCACTTATTTCCTCTTCTTTAAAGCCAAATTCCTTAAGCTGTTCTTTTAATTCCTCTGGAGTTTTTGGAACAGCTGTTAGAGTAGTATAAGGGCTATTAATAAGATAAACAGGATGGCTGTCATCAGAAATATCCTCTTCATAAAATCCAAAACAGCCGCTATTACCATCAGGGCATATCTGATTCCAATCAAACAATCTTGCTATTCCCTTATTCCCGTCAACCCACTCTACAAAAATAGCATTATGTGGACTTTGAGAATTATAAACGTAGTGTATAATATCTCCAGGAGAGAGCAAGTCTAATTTTGAATCTTCACTATTAATCTCTATCCCCTCTGCATTTTCTATATTCCAAACATAATCACATTTTTTTGATGCTGTCTCAAATGGAACACATGCAAATGTTGCGCCCTCTCCTGCTTCTTCAATAAAAAGTTCTTCCCCACTTTCAAGATTATATTGTTTTCCTCCAGTATCAGAATATGTGCATTTAAATTTAACTCCTGCTTCCCTATAAACATACATAACAGAATCCCAGCAGTTTATACCATTATTATCATAATCTTGTATGCCCCCTCTTGCAGAGCCCTTTAATCTATTAAGAGATTCCAAAATCATCTCACGAGGGTCCTCTCTTGGAATGGCCCCTTTTACTCCAGCTGGCAATTCACTAATTATTTGATATTCAATTTTATTATCTCCAGGAAATAAAGGATGAGGAATTGAAATTAATTTAAACCTAATTTTGTCCCCTTGCAGATTTATTTCTTTTTCTTGTTCCGACTCAAAGGTTTCTCTTTGAGTATTATCAAATATAAGTACTGCCTTATCCCCATCTATATCACTATAAATTATCTCTTCTAGTTCAACTATATGTGAATTATAACCAACATTAAAACTCAAAATCTCGTCCTCTTTCAAAAATCCCCTCTTAATCTCTCCAACAGAAACTATATTCTTATTTGCTAAATCTCCAAAAGCCCCTGCCCTTTTCAGAAGCAACTGGGCTTTTTGGTTGCTCCAGAAAACTCTTTCAAGCAAATCCTCGTTGATTATCTGAATTATCTGCTGGCTATCGGTTAACTCACTTATTTTTTTTACTTCTTCGTCGCTAACTACTCTATCTCCTGCTTCCAGCAATAAGCTGTCAAGATACTGCTGGCTTGTTGTTTCAAGAACATCTTTTTCAATATCTTTGGATTGAATAACACTGCTTACGCTTTGTGTATCCAGCCAGCATTTTAATTTTCCTCTGCCTCCATCGCATGTTCCAACAGAAACCCATCTTGCGTCTTTTGTTCCAGCTTTAACATCTGTTCCAAATCCAGGATTGTCAGTAGAACAAACTCTCACTATCCCCCTGTTATAAAGCTCTGGATTAATAATCTCTTCACCAGCTTCTTGAAGATTAGGAGTCAATAAACTATAAGCGCTAGGAGTTCCAGAAACGCAACCAGCCTCGGAATTAATATCTGTCTGCTCTGCCTGCTGAGCTGCATATAAATCTTTTGTATAATCTAAGGCAAAGCTTGTGCTTACCTGCTTGAATCCGCATTCTTCTCTGCCATTAACATTTACACACAGCTCCTGATAGCCAGAAGGAGATGTGAACTCTCTTGTCTCAGAAGCATAATCTCCTCTAGGTATAAATCCAGAAGCAACTGTAAATGTAGGGTTAACTTGATAATAACTGATTCCAGCAGGAGCTCTCAAATAAACGCTGTAATAAGCTCCCCTGTCTTTTCCTGCAAATATATGGTAAAATATTTTGTATTGTGAAACAGGCGGGACAGTTGCAGTTGTAAATGGAATCTCGCTGAACCATGCATTATACTGGCTTGGAGAATCAGGCTCTATTAAATTTTCAAAAAATTCTGCACTTACAGGATATCTCGCTGAAATAAAGCTTCTGCAGACAGCAGTGCCTACTTCTTGAGTTGCCCTTACTTTAAATGCCTCTAAAGAATTTACTCCATAATAATTAACCATATAATTAAAAGAATCCTCTGCAGTTTGATAAGCATCCTGCACAGCCAAATACTCTCCTCCACCTCTTCCTGACTGGCCTGTTAAAAATTCAAACATCTTAGGTATGATAATTTTTGAAAACGGCTGCGCCTGCCTCCAAAAAAACTCGCATAAGTAAATGCTGTGAATCTCGTCGCAAATGCCTGTCTGCTGGCCGGTATCTAAACTCTCTTGCAGGCAGTCTTTATAATTTTTAAATACACTTAAAAGCCCATCAACACCTGCCTGAACTCCTGTCAAGCATACAGGAATAAAAATGCCCTCTTGGACATTTGGCAGGCACAAAGCAATACTTCCTACAATTCCTGACTGAATAACATCACTTACAGGGAATGCTCCGCCAAGATTGCACCTGCTCGGAGGGCATATGACTGGGTCGCAAAGATTAAACAGTAAATAGCAGTCATCAGGAGACATAACATCCTGGCATTGAATATCCGGAATATTTACAGCAGGAGAGCCTACTTTTAGAGCAACACTGTTAATTGTAACGCTCTTAACACCTGATTTATACTGCTGTTGTGCCTGTTGGATAGAATTCGTTGCTTTGCTTACAAGATTAGCTGTTTCTCCTTCATCTAAAGCAGGGAATGTTCCATAGATCTGGCCTGTTCCAGGATTAAAGCTTCTGCAGGTATCGTCCTCATAACCTCTGTCAAAATCTATCCTGCCATTCTCGCCAACATTGCAAATTTGGAAGCTTGCAGGGGCTCCTGACTCATCATAAGCCCTTATATTCCCAAATCCAGGAAGGGTCTGCCTTGTTGCAACATACCATCCTTTCTGGACATCAAAAGGAATAACAGCAGGCATTCCTTTGTAAGGCTCTGTTTCAAAATATTTTAAAGTGTCCAGCTTGGCATAATCTTTAATTGGATTTTCATAAGAGCTTCTTACGTATTTTTTAAAACCTTTAGAAAAAGTTTCTCCAATAGACTTTTTATCTGGCTCGCTTACACTATTTAATGTTATCCCCTTAGCAGTTGTACCTCCATACTCATAAATATAATTACCATTATCCCCTATGAAATAATCTGACCCTTCTCCATCTAAAATTACAACATATTTTTTATTGTTGAATATTACAATTTCTGTTGGGTAATTAGTATTAGGCTCTAAACCACTAATTCCAGAAATTTGGCTTCCTAAAAGAGTCCCCCCGCTATAAGTTCCTTCTATAGATTCTATTTTTCCGTAAGAATTAACTCCTAAATCCAATCCAGCGCCTCTCAATTCAGACTGCAACGAGCTGAACTCCAAATAACTCTTAGAATTAACCTCGATATCTTTTATAATTGCAGCCATCTTTTTTTCTGCTATGGCTTTAAGCTCCTCGCTTGGATTTGCATCAATAATATTCTGGTATCTTTCCAGATCCCTCAATTGAGTAAGTGTAAATTTGGCTTCTTTATAGCCATCAGAAGACAAGGCTGCACTAACATCAGGGTCTAAAATTCCTAATTCTTTTTTAATTTCTTCTGCCCTTTCTCCAACATTTTCCTCTGTTATTGCGCCTTGAGACTGCATTGCACCATACAATGCTTCAACGTCGCTGTCAATTTTATCAGAATTTTCTAAAAGGCAGGCATTAACAGAATAGTACTCGCCTTTGGAGTATTTTTCCTTGCATATATCCATCCATCCTCCTTCTGACCTCATTACTTCTCTTCTTGCTATAGACTCTCCATCTAAATTGCCGAAAAAGTTTTTGAAAGTAATTAAAGCCCCAGCTCCAATACAAGCTGTTTTCATCCCTCTGACAACATTTCCGAGATTATTAGAAATGTCCTCCCACTGTTTAATAATTCTATTTAGCTTTTCAATCCTGTCTTTTGTTTGGCCAGGAGAAAGCTGTATGGCCCTTTTTTCAATTCCGACACTGAATGTAAAATTAGCGGTGCTTCCAACTTTTTTTATTTCAGGAATTAAACTAACTCTGGCTTGCTTTTTTAGATTTATCTCGTCAAGCTGTATTCTATAATTATTAGTCCCTAAAATTTTAATCTCGCCTTTATTAATTCTTATATTAGTTGTGTCCCATGCGAATTCCCTATACAAAGGATCCTGAGTTTCAATAGCAAATACAGCATAGTCTTCTTGAACATCCCTTAAAATTATATATTCGCTCTCAGACAAATAAACAATATCATTTTTGCGTATTGCTGTAAATCCATCATACTCCATATTTTTAGTTCCGCTGATAATAACACCTGCTCCAAATTCATCATAACTAGGCTCATAAATCCCTTTAAAAGACAGCTCAGAAACTCTGCCGTTAATTAAAAAGCTCTGTGTTGAAACTTCTTGATTGGCATTTTGAACAGCATTATCGCACTCTTGGATTATTTCATTGTCTAAAGAAGAGCGGGGATATTTGCTTTTAAATTCCTCGCATAGTTCATTAAGAGTTTTCTTTTGGTATGTGCTGCTGGATAATTTAATTGCATCAGATAAGGCCCTTTCACCAAAAGTTATTTGGTCGTTGTCTTGTGTTTTTTCTCCTCCAAAACTGCCAGCAACTCTTCTATAATCCTCAATTGCCTTGTCAAAATAATCCTTAAAATCAGGGCCTCCTTCCTTGTCAAAAACACCTGCAAACCCTATAACTTTAATATTTCCTGAAAAATCTTCTTCTCCGGCCTTTCCTATATTAATCCTATCACTTATTTTACTTCCTGCAGCCAGTCTTTTAAGAATCCTCTCGCTGGCTGCTGTAAATGCTGTAAAGGCTCCTCCAACATACTTTTCAGCAACAGATCCTGTTTCAGAAAGTTCCTGATAGCTGTCATATCTTGCAGCTTCAGAAAGCTGGGATTCAGTTAATTTGATTTCGCTGCTATAACCTTGTGGAATAGCAACAATTCTGACAAAAAGGTCTTCTAAATTTCCGCTATGTTCAACTGTTCCAGCGTATCCTAAATAAAGGTTTCTCTTCTCAAGTTGTCCAATAACAATAGGATTTTCTGTATATCCAATTCCAATAAAATCTCCTAAAGCAAACTCTTTTTCTTCTCCATTAAATTCAAGAATAATTTTTGGGGCAATTCTCAAATTAAAATCATCAACTCCCTCATCTGTTCTGCAGACGCCATTGACTATCTCTACAATTCCTTGCTTTTCTATGTTATTCACTCTGCACCTGTTTTCTAGGAAATTTTCTCCTTCTATAATCTCAGTCACCTGGCCATTAATATCCAGCTTTGCACGTGTGTCTGGATTTTCCAATCTGTCAAGCCTCACTTTAAGGCTGGCTGTACAGTAAAATCCAGGAAGATAAATTAAATCAGATATTTCTCCTTCTTCTAAGAAAACCGACGACAATCTTCTGTTTTCATCAGAATAAACAGCTATTGTTGCGCCGTTGATATCAGTGCCTTCTGCCCTCAAATAACCCTTGCCATTCCAGAATCCATATCTTTTATAATTTTGTTTCCATTCCTCATTGCTTATTACAGGAAGATAAAAAGTTGTCTCTCCAATGCCAAAAGCATTTTTAACATCATATCTTATTTTAGCGCTTAAATTTCCATAGACATAATCAGGCATAGCTTTCTCGTTTTCCTGCTGTTTTAATACAATAACTGCATAGCCTATATTTTCTAAAACAGGGGAATTTAGCAGCTGCCTTTGAGTTCCTTTAACTGCTGCGTTTGCAGGATGAAATCCGATTCCAGATACTTCTTGGGGGTACTGCCCGCTGAAAGTTATAGAATCAATTGCCTCAACATCAATTAATGGATTTAATTTTGTAGCAGCCAGCTGGCAGAAAACAGGAACATTCTGCTCTTCGAGCAAATCAGACCTAACAACAGCAGGAGTGCATCCAAAAGGAGCTATTTGAATTATAAAATCCTGGCTTGACTCGCACATCCCTTCATTAAATTTTGGGAATAGCTCTGCTTGTGTTCCATAATTATAATTAAAAGAATTTACACCAGGCCTGCTGAATTGCACTTGAGAATTAGCATAAGCGCTTATAGAAGATAAAAAAAGTAGAGCAAATAAACTTATCAGTATGGCAAATACTATTAATTTATTTTTGTTGAAAGTTTTTATAGTCATTTATATGCCTCGATAATTATTTAATACAGAAATTCTTGTAAACCTCTGCCTTTAGGCAGTGGACAATTGCCTTTGGCAATTGTCAGAATTTCTGTCTCCAAAAGTCCTAAACAAACCACGCCTTTTAAGGTGTGGTAAAACACAAGGACTTTTTGATTTTCCATCTTCTCTTAATTTTATCTGAATATTACCTCTAAATTATTATTCTCAAACAATAAATAATTATTCTGCAGATCTTCTATATTTGTTGGCACAGGAAGGCTATTAGTATTTATCTCTAAATTGTTTGAATTAGATAATTCGGATTCAAGTATATAGTAATTTTGTTTGCCTCCTCCTGTTAATGCATTTTCAACAGTTTGGCTTGGAATTTCAATATCATAGCATTTTTCTTTTGTAAATCCGAACAATCCAAGCGGCCCTGATTGAGGAATATTAATACATTTTTTTTCTTTTATTGCATTTAATTTTATAGAAGAGCTTCCATAGATATAAACCTGAATTTCATATTGTCCTTCAGACAAATTAATTGATTTTTGTTCTGGGTAAACCAAAGTTTTTGAATAATCTTCTGATATAAAACTAATTACCGCCTGGCCGCTGTAAGCGCTATTGTCTAATTTTAATTCTACTTGGATTTCATACAGCTTCTCTAAGATAACATCAAGAGAACCTTCAGAAGTTGTAGAATATAATTCTCTAGACTGTTTAAATCCGTCTGCTTCAGCAACTACATAGCCATTAACACACTGGGGGAAATTCGCTTCTAATGTTCCATATCCAGAAACAGTATCTCCAATATTGCATCTGACTCCAAAACACTCGTAAGAGATATCAGCATCAACAGGAATTAAATGAGAGTCATAAACATTTACCGAAGTAAGAGTATTCTTATAACTGCATAAGTCTGGCAATTCATTGCCTACTGCTTCTGCTTCTAAAGATTTTCTAGGATTGTTGTTATCTAAAACCAGCGCTACTGGAAATTGAAAGACCTCTCCTGAATCAAAACTTTCAACCTGGATTAAAACAGGATATTTAATATCATAAACAAAATGATAAGGAACATAGCAAAATCCGATAATCCCTATTCCTGGCTGATTTCCTACAGGCATAGCAATTAGAACATTTCCTTCAGATGGCTCAACTTCAAAGCTGTATGGCCAGTTTTTTGAACTAATGAATCTGACATTAGCTCCAACATCTGCATCTATAACAAAATAATTATTTTCTTCGCTGGCTAGAGAGTAATCATTTCCTTTTGTCCTCAAAGCTAAAGTATTCGCCTCAATTGCATCTCTCAGGCCAGAGAATACTTCTTCAGCAGTCCAAGTCTGAGGGCTGCACGTAAGCTCAACACCATCTACAGGAGCATACAGCCTAAGATTATCAACAGCATATCTTTCTAAAAACAGCTCTTCTTGTTCCTTGTCATAAATTTGTTTTGCAGCATTGTATAAAAGCCCAAGATCAGAATTCAAAACAACTTTATGTTCATTAACAAAAGCACTGTCTTCTGCTTTTTCAAGATTCATAGCCATTTTCAAATTGACAATAACCTCTTTATCATTAATTTGAACATCTGCTTCTGGCTCGCTTTGTTCAATATAAAATCCTTGATTATAAAAATCTCCAAAATCACAGTCTCTTGCTCTAGCTTCGATAAATTTTCCTAGCTCCTCTTCTATATTCTCTTTTGTTGGAACTTGCTCTTTCTCAAGGCCGTTTCCAGAAATATAATTCCAATAAGGAATAGGATTGCCTAAAAAATCTAATTGATTAGAAAAAGGCATGTAATTAGAGCCTGGTTCAAATTCTGGAGGTTCAATGTATCCTGCCTGGCTTTCAATCAAATCAATTCCAACTCTTGTATTATCTTCTAAACAAAATAAAAAACTGCTGTAAGCTGGCTCAAGGCTTGCCGGAAGCCTAACTACTTCTATAACAGAACTCTTAACTGCAAAATAAATTATAATTGCAGCCACAATAACAATTGCAATTATGATAAAAACTGTCAATTGGCCCCTTTTATTAAGCATAAAAAGATAATACAATCTGTATATATAAAGATTATCAAAATTAGATAATAGAACCCAAAAAATGAAGATAAATAAAAATTAGCATTGACTTAATTTTATATATAATCTATATTCTCTTAACCCTAAAATAATTAATCCCGCCAAAAAGCATAAAGACTCCTGCCACAAATGCAATCCAAATATCAAACTGCCTTACAACATCAGGGATTTTAAGAAAATTAAAAGGAAAATTAATAAAATAAATTCCTAAAATAATATAAACTAAAAAAATAAAAATATTTGCCCCTCTTCTTCTGGAAACATAATTTCCATTGTAATCTCCATCATATCCTCTTCTTCTGAACATAGAATTAATAGTAAACAAACATATTTAAATATTTGCTGATAGATTTGGGTAATTGAAAATCTCCTGATATTAAGAAAACCTTGCTCTTATAAAGGAGGTTGATTATTAAGGAACCAAGGTTCCTTACAGGCCCCATAGTCCAGTGGCTAAGACGCATCCTTGACGTGGATGAGACCCAGGTTCGATTCTTGGTGGGGCCATTATGTGGTTATAAACCACATTTTTTCCTTCAAGAATCAACAAAAAAGTTTAAATTCCTTCAAATAGGAAAGAGCACGAGAAAACTTCGTTGTCTCGTGTGAGATTCTTGGTGGGGCCATTTATGGAACCACCAACATTTAAAGGGAAGTTTACAAAAGCTGAGAAAATCTTCAAGTAGATTTTCTAAGCTCCAGAAACTGGTAAGTTTCTGAGGAAACCGTTAGGTGTCTTTTGTCTTGGTGGGGCCATTATGTGATTAATTAACTTTAAAAACCTATTTTATCTTTTCAAAATAAGAGAACGGAAAACAATAAAAATGAAAATACCCAAAATAACAAAGAGATTTTGCCCTTATTGTAAGAAAAAAACAGAGCAAAAAATAAAATTAGTAAGTACTGGTGCAAAAAGAGGTACCCTAACAAGAGGAAGTATTTCAAGGGCAAAAAAACGCGGTCTTGGAAGAGGCATGGGTAATAAAGGCAAATTTGGGTCAAAGCCAGCTGTCTCAAAATTCAAAAGAAAAACAAAAACAACTAAAAAGACGAATTTTATGTATACTTGTAGTATTTGTGGAAAATCAAAATACCAAAAAAAAGGCAAAAGAGCAGGTAAACAGCTTCAAGAATAAAATGGAATTAAAAAATAAATTAAATAAAAGAAGGTTTCTAAAAGAAACTGGTTGGTATCAATCACTCTTGAAGCAAAATCAAGGGAAGTTTATAAAAGAAACCATTAGGTTCTTATCACTCTTGAAGCAAAATCAAGGGAAGTTTATAAAAGAAACCGCAGGTGTCTTTTAAATGGCAATAGCAAAGAAAAAAAGGAAATTTTTAGATGTAGAAATACCATTAATCAATAAAGTAACACAGCTTTATGCTTATGACTTAAAGGAAACAGAAGGCAGAACAATAAAATATGACTTAACAAGAATTATCCGGGGTAAAAATGTAATATTAAAAACAACTGTTAAAGTAGAAGGAGATAAAGCTATTGGTATACCAAAAGAGATTGTAGTTTTACCAACATACCTCAAAAGAATGGTTAGAAAAGGAACAAGCTATGTTGAAGATTCTTTTTTAACAAATTGCAAAGATGCTGAAATAAAGATTAAGCCGCTTTTGGTAACAAGAAGGCATGTGCCTCGGGAAATAAAGAAAGCCTTAAGAAAAAAGGCAAAAGAAGAATTAATAGAATATGCAAAAAATAAAACAGCAGAAAACATTTTTCAAGATGTTCTAAAGAATAACCTGCAGAGAGATCTTGGCCTAAAGCTTAAAAAAATCTATCCTCTTTCTTTGTGCGAAATCCGCCTTTTAGAAGTCAAGAAATCTTTAGCTTAGCACAAATTTACACAATTATAAGGGGGTTATAAATTTCTACACCCTCGCACTGAAAACAAAGACTTTTTAAAATAAATAACCAATTAATATTACCATGCCTGCGTAGCTCAGTGGCAGAGCATTTGCCTTGTATTGATTAAACACAAATAATTGCAAGTGAGCAAAGGGTCGCCGGTTCAAATCCGGTCGCAGGCTTATTAAAGATTACAAATACTTTTAAATAAAAAGAATTTGATTAGGGAAATTATGATAGGAATAATTATTGGATTTTTTCTATCACTTGCCCTCTTTAAGATTTTTATGGGCTCAACCGAGTGTGTAGATAGCTTAATTTCACCTTGACAAACAAAAAATGGAAAAAATAAAACAAATCTTCAACAAAAAAAATCAAGCAATAATGATGCTGGTAACAGCCGGCCTTATTTTAATAAATATCCCTCTTATAGACGAGAAAATAATCGCTTTTTTAATAGCTCTGGCGCTGGGAATTTATAATTTAACAGAATAGGGTTATTTCTTAAATTTTTTATTCATAGCCATTAGCTTAGGCTCTAAAACAGGAAGTATGCTTTTTATTTCATCAATCCTATTATTGTATTTATTCATCCGAATATTATAAATTATCTCTGGAATTTCCTTGGTTTTGAATCTTTTATACTGGGCTTCTTTGATCAAATTAATCAAAACTGATTGTTCTAATTTTAATTTTTTTATTTTTCTTTCAATAAGTTTTTTAGATATTTTTCTAGCTGAAAAAAATCCAATAGCTGAAATAAAAATTAAGAACAATAGGAAATATGCCCAGTTGTCTCTAATAAAAGTTTTTGTCCCCTTGGCAAATGCCCCTAATCTGGCCAATTCCAGATTTTTTTCCTCAAGGCATTTTTCTGCATTAATCAAAAAACCTTCTGATTCATCGTACCTGTCTTCATGAAAAGAAACAGTTGCACTGTCTAATAAATTTCTGCAGTCTGCCAAATCCAGCCCTTTTTTTTCCAGCCTTTCAAATCTTAGCCCTAAAGAAATTAAATTATCATAAATAACAAACGCCCTTTCCTTTCTATTTTTTATTTCATTTGTATAAAACAAAACATTAGAATAACTTAAATTTTTCCAGTCAACAAATCTCAAAAATTTTCTAGCATCAGTTTTATTTGCTTCAGATAATGACGGGTCTCTCAGTATCATAGCATAATCAACCTGCTCTAAAACATTTTCGGCCTCAGTCATTAAATCCAGCATATAAACTGTTGAAAAATTATTATTCTCCATCTCCGGGATTATTAATAAGGAATTGTCGAGCTCTTTAAGAGCGTCCTCTCTGGTTGCATTCAGAATTGTTGATGTATTAGTAGCAGCTGAAGACAGATCATTTAATATAACCAACCCGCTGACAAAACTGGCAAGATTAAGAATCAAAATAAATATTAATAAAGATAACAGGTTAATTAATAAGGTTTTATTTTTCATTTTCATCGCCTCTCTTTTTATAATTCATTTTCCTTTATATTGGTTTTTCTTCAAAGCTTCAAAAAGATTATTCCCTATACTCGCTACTCTTCTTTTGTTTCTTGTAGGGCCGGTTCTCCAGAATAATATTCTTTTTTTTAGATTATTCAAAATATTAGCTCCAATATCCTGATAGGCTCTTTTTGGTTTAAGGCTCTTTTTAATCTCCCTATTTCTTAAATAATTAAAAATTCTATCTCCTAATCTTCTGTTAAATTTATCCGGTTTCTTAAATTTGTATATATCTTGTTTTTTAGCCGGCTTATAAGATTTTGATATTTCGTATAATTTTTTGCTTTTGTCTTTTGAAGGATGCGTTGCCATTACATGGAAGGTAATTCTTTCGTCTTCTATCTCTGCTAACCTGTCATTTAAATTGTTAAATTGAGATTTGTATTCTTTTTCGTTTATAGTCTTATTAATATAATAATCTCTTTGGAGTTTTTTTATGGCAGATTCTATTTGATCTGATTCTATCTGCAGATTATTCGATATATTCTGCTTACTTAATAGTTTTAATCTTTTATTTCTGAGGGTAAACCGGTTTTTCTTAATTTTAGCAAGCCTATTATTGTGATTATTCAATTGTCTGTTATAATCATCTATACCCAGTTTTCCGCTAAAGTATTTTGATTGAGTATCCTGCATTAAATTAATAATATTATTTTCTTCTTTATTTAAATCAGATATTCTCTTAGATATACTAGATTTTTGATAAGCTCTATAACTAATAATACTGCCTCCAAAAAGTAAGATTATAAAAAGTAGGATATAAATCCAATTCAAATATAAAAATAACCATATGTTACCCTGCCTTTCCAATAATAAGATAGTCCTTGCTGCTTCTGCTCTTTCCTTAGCTGTTTGGTAGTCACCTCTTTCAAACGCAACCACAGCCAAACTCAGCATTTCTTCAAAGCTTTCAGAAGAGAGAACAGCATCCCCAGTTATATAATTAGAATCACCCATGCCTGAAAAATCAGATATTGCTCCACCAGTCAATAAATATATTTTTCTAGGATTTTCCAATGCAAGATTAAGGTTTGTTATCAATGCGTCAACTTCAAATGCCAAATCTTTTGTAGCGATTACATTCCCTGCAAGATCATAAGACTCCTTATTTCTTTTATCTGCCAGCTTTTGCTCTGCTGATTCTAAAAGCCTGTTGACAAGGTTTATATTGAATCCCTTCTCCAGCATTAAAGCAATAGCATTTTTAGCTTCCTCCAGATAGCTCTTGCTTTTCTCATAAGGAATCTCTTGGATTATCAGCTTGATGTTTTGTGTCTCTGTGTAAGTGCTTTTTATTTTTCCTTCCTCAATAACATCCCCTTTAACGACTGCTTTAATGTCATACTCCTCATATTCTTTGTAAGACGGGGCACTTATTGTAACTTTGAAACTTTCTGTCTCATTGTAATTTATTCTTTTTATTGCCTTTGGAGATACAGAAATGTATTTTTCTAAAAATCCGCTGATCTCAAGGGTTAAATCTTCTAAAGTAGACCCAAATAATTTATTTGAAACATCAACACTAAAGCTGTCAGTCTCGCTTCTTACAACTTCAACTATTTTTGAATAGACTATCTCTTTTGGAGCTGCTGCTCCTCCGCCTCCTCCACCTCCTCCGCCTGTTGTAGTTACAATCACAGGTGTTACTGGTGCAACATAATCTCCGTCAAGAGAGCCGCATGCATCTACAGTTATTCCATCTGAAATATTATAGCATGACAAAGTTATATCTGCGCTGTCTGTCAGCAGTGTTCTATTTCCAGAATGCACTATTACACTGCCAGAAGAGTTATAGCCCTGTGCATACAAGTATATTGTATTAATCCCTGGACTTAGCGAGCCCAAATTAGCACTTGTAAAATTAATAATAATGTCATTTTCAATTGCACTATTGTTGCTTATATTTTCAAAGAACTTTGTAGCATTTCCGCTTCCAACTATAAATCCTGAAGGCAGGGTCCAGTTAAAGCTTACATTATATGCAGTATTATTTATAGTTCCATCTCCTCTCAGATTCCTTGCATAAGACTCCAATGTAAAGTTTCCAGGAGTCAGATAAACAGACGAAGGCGCTGATGTTATCTCCTCGTATAAATAAGGCCCGCCAACAGTTGTTACAATAGTCGCGCTTAGGTTTGTACCACTCATATTCGACCTCCCAGAAATATCATTTATAGTTATAATAACATTATCTTCTTGTGCACTTGTCAAAAAAGTTGCATTTACTTTAATGCTCTGATTGTTCTTCGCAGCAATAATATAAGTGTTAGATGGCTTAAAATAAATATCATCAAAGTATATTCTTCCTTCTGTTAAATCATAAGTTAATCTATAATTAAGAGTGCAATTGCTGTTTGAATACTGCGCATCTCCTGTATTATTAATAGTTATATTTCCAATAAATTTATTCTCGTCAAATCCTGCAATCGCACCAAGACTTGAAGGGCTGGCAATCCATGTGCAGTCCCATGCAGATTCAAAACTGGTATTAGATGTGGTGGTGGCGCTTCCGGCAGTATTGTTTGCAAATATGTTGTATGTGTAATTTGTCTCTGTCCCTATCAAAGTTATATTTGCCTGATATAAACTGGCAGTTAGGTTTATCATACTAACATTTGCATAAGTAGTTCCATTATAATACTGCAAAATTACACTATCGACACCGGCGCTGCCTCCGCTTACAGTTGCATTAATAAAAATAGTTGCTCCTGGATCTATATTGTCGCTGGTGTTTGGATAGTTTATAATATTTGTAATGTTTAGAGGGGTAATTCCTAGAGTAATGCTCCTGGTGGCGCTTGTATTTACATTTCCAGCCAAATCAGCAACGGTTATATTATAATAATAAGTTGCATCGCTTAAATTTGTAAAGTTAATAACTCTTTGGGCTGTTGCATAAAAACTGGCGTTTACCAGCCCGCTGGAATTAAACAGCCTAAAAGTAATATTTGCTTCGTTTGTTTCCACAACTGTAACATTGATATAAACATTTGATTGTTGTAATGCAACTCCATTAGCTGCTGTTCCATCACCATATTCTATTGTTGGATAAGTTGCATCTATTGTTGTGTTTCTTGTTTCAGTAGAGTTTTTATTATTCGCCAAATCAGTTGCAGTTGCATTGAAGAAATACAACCCATCAGCTAATCCAGTTATATTAACAAAATTAGGTGAAGTCGTAGTAGTTGTTGAATTCACGAGTCCAGTTGAATTGAATAAACTAACACTGACATTTGCAAAATTGCTGTCATTAGCTGTTACATTAACAATTATGTTTGTCCTAGCTAAATAGCTTCCAGAAGTTTCTGTTGGAGAAACCAAACTGACACTCGGCTTTACAGTATCAATAGTTAGAGTATTATTGCCTGTAGTAAATATATTTCCGGCCATGTCAAATACTTTGTAGAACCAAGAGTAAATTCCGTCGATAACAGTTACAACAACTCCGATAACTGTTTGCGCAACTCCTCCTGTGCTTACTGTTGTCTGATTCACCAATCCGCTTTGGTTGTAAATATTTAGTGTTGCATTTTTCAGTCCAGATCCACTGTCGCTGAGATTTGCTGTGAAGTTTTGTGAGGTTACATTGGTGTATGTGTTATTTGCAGGGCTTAACAATGTTGCATTGGAGGCTGTTGTATCTAACCTGATTGTTCTTGTTGAAGTTGTATTTTGATTATTCGCTAAATCTGCAACAGTTACATTATAAGTATAAACCCCATCAACAAGGCTGGTAAAATTAAATGTCCTGTTTCCAGCTCCAAGAGTTGTTGTATTAACACTTCCAGATGAATTAAATAATCTAAAGGTAATATTTGCCTCGTTTGTTTCTACAACTGTAACATTAATATAAACATTTGATTGTGATAAGTTTGCCCCATTAGATACTGTTCCTGTTCCATAATCAATCAATGGAAAAGTTGTGTCTATTGTTGAATCTCTTGTTGCTGTTGACGCGCAAAGCGCAAGAAAATCACATGCAGTTGCATTGAAATAATAAATTCCATCAGCTAGGCTGGTGATATTAACAAACAGAGGAGATGTTGCAGAGGTTGTTGTATTTACCAAGTCGGTTGAATTAAACAAGTTTATTGTAATATTCACAAGATCTGTATCATTGGCTGTTACATTCACTACTATATTTGTCCTTGCTAAATAGCTTCCTGAAGTTTCTGTTGGAGCGACAAAGCTGATTGCTGGAAAGGCGGTATTAACAGTGAAATACCTTGTTTCAGTTTGATTTATATTTCCAGAAGTATCATTAACATAAACTGTAAAGTTGTGCAATCCATCTGCTAATCCTGCCTTAGTAGAATTGCATACAGCACTTGTTGTTCCTGTCTTTATCATACTTTCATTAACTCCATCAAAATTCAAAGTACAGCTGTCAACACCAATACTATCACTAGCTGTGACATTTATTATTGCAATAGTGCTTCCTTGTATTGAGCCGTTTGCGGGAGTTGGGGATACAAACTGCACATTAGGCGGGAATATGTCTGTAGCAAAGAAATAAGTTGTCTCGCTGTTGTTTGTATTTCCAACACTATCGTTTGCTATAATTGTAATGTTGTATCTTCCTATTAAACTAGGAATAGAAAAAGAATTATTGTATTTATCTCCTCCAGTATTAGTTAAAGTTATGATTTGAGAACTGGAATTAGGGAATGTTATGTTAGCCCTAACACTGCCTATTCCATATAAATCTGTTGCATTTGCTGATATTTCAATAGTAGAAGAACTAACATTAGTTCCAGCAATAGGCCTTAAATCAAATACACTTGGCTTAGTGATATCAATTGTTGCATTTCTTGTTTCTGTTGTATTTCTGTTGTTAGCCAAATCAGTTGTAGTTGCATTGAAAAAATAAATTCCTTCGCTTAAGCTGGTGAAATTCACAAATAAAGGAGATGTTGCAGATGTCGTTGTATTTACCAATCCAGTTGAATTGAATAAGCTGACACTGACATTTGCAAAATTAGCGTCTGTAGCAGAAACATTTACTAAAATATTTGATCTCCCTATAACTGAACCAGATGCTTCTGTAGGAGACGTAAAATTAATACTAGGTTTTATTGTGTCAATTGTTGCATTTCTTGTTTCAGTTGTATTTGAATTTCCAGCTTTATCAAACACTGTTGCCTCAAAGAAATAAAGTCCATCCAACAAGTTAGTATAGTTTATAATAAATTGTGTTGTGTTAAATGTTGAGATATTTATAGTTGTAGTTTGATTATATAATATTATATCTGTATAATTAAAATTAGCGTCAGATGCACTGAAATTTGCAAAAATATTATTTCTAGCCAAATAGCTTCCTGAAGTTTCTGTTGGCGTTGTAAAATTAATGCCAGGATTTATGGTATCTATTATAAAATATCTAGTTTCTGTATTGTTAATATTTCCTGCGCTGTCATTGGCATAAACTGTAAAATTGTGCAATCCGTCTGCTAATCCTGTCTTGGTAGAATTGCATACTGCGCTGGTTGTTCCTGTTTTTGTCATTGCCTCACTCGTGCCGTCAAAATTTAAAGTGCAGCTGTTTATTCCGCTGGAATCAGCTGCAGTTGCATTTATTGCTGCACTATTAGAGCCTGTATAAATTCCATTTGCAGGGCTTGGAGAAACCAAACTGACACTCGGCTTTACAGTATCAACAGTCAAAGTATTATTGCCTGTAGTAAATATATTTCCAGCCATGTCAAACACTTTGTAGAACCAGGAGTAAATTCCGTCGATAACAGTTACAACAACTCCGACAACTGTCTGCGCAACTCCTCCTGTGCTTACTGTTGTCTGATTCACCAATCCGCTTTGGTTGTAAATATTTAGTGTTGCATTTTTCAATCCAGAGTTGCTGTCGCTGAGATTTGCTGTGAAGTTTTGTGAGGTTACATTGGTGTATGTGTTATTTGCAGGGCTAAGCAATGTGGCATTAGGATTTGTTGTATCTATTCTCAAGCTAAAGTTGCCGTTAACACTCCAATTTCCATTCGAGGATGTATCCACTCCAAAGCAATTCCACAAAAATATATCATTATAAGGCAGAGCAATGCTAAAATTGCTTGTATTATATATTCCACTAATCTGAGAAGTTGTTGTATTTATGATGCTTCCGGTGCTGTTATAAATATAAATAGTCGAGTTTGAAACTTGATTGTTGTCTGTTATGTTGCAGCTGAAAATTTGTGAAGCATTATTTGTTATTGTCCCGTTTGCAGGGCTTATTAAATAAACAATTGGAGCAGTTAAATCAGCAGAAATATTTACTGTATCATTAGTTGTTTGAGTATTAAATCCTGTCTGGCTGCATGTTACATTCCAATTAAAAGTTCCATTGGTGGCAAATGTCCTGTTAAATTCATACAACAATGCGGTTGTATTGTAGCTCATAGTTCCGCTTGTATCTGTAAAATTAATATTGCAATTAGCTCCAGTAATAGGAGAGTTGTCTGTTTTTTTTGTGTAGTTGGAAAAGAATTTTACCCTCTGTCCTTTATATTTAGTTTGACTTCCAAAAGGCATTCCGCTGTCAGTCTCATCCCATATCTGCATTTGAGAATTTCCAGAAGTAACATAGCTGGTAAACCCAGTAACATTAAATACAGCGACTCCGCTGGTTGTATTATAGCTTACATTGCTGCATAAAGGCTCAGTACAAAGAATACCATCTTTATAGACCAGTGGAGTTGCATCCCATGTTAGGTTTCTCATAGTAATTGTTCCACTGCTATTAAATGAGCTATGCAATCCGCTTGCATTAACAGTTACATTATTGAATGATAAAAATATATTTATATCAAAATTCTGGTTGGCTGCATTAACACAATTATTCCATACAATCATATCACTGCCTGAATCCAAAACAGCAGTGCCGTTGCATACATTTGCCAAATCTGGCAAAGCAGACCAGTTAGTAGTGCTTCCTCCGCTAAAATAGCTGTAATTAGTGATTGGCACTGCAGGAATATTCACGCTGAAACTCCTGTTTTCAGAATCTATAAAATTTGCAAAACTGGAATTGTCATAAACCCTTGCCCTCCAGGTATAATTTCCATTTGGCAAGGTGATATTAAATACTGAAGAATTAGAAAGGCCAGTTATATCTTTAGTCTGATTAAGAGAATTATTAATATAAATTGAAGTATTTTTCAGCTCAAAGTTATCTGTTGCACTTATATTAAATATTATAAAACCGTCGCCATCAACAGAATTATTTGCAGGAGAAATTAAAGTAACATTTGGGGCAATATTGTCTGCAGTAAGAACAGTAACATTTCTTGTCTCTGTGCTGTTGAAGTTTCCAGCTAAATCATAAGCAGTTGCATTGAAAAAATACTGGCCGTCGCTTAGAGATGTGAAATTAAGGAATAAATTTGTAGAAGCTGTAGTTGTCTTATTGACTAAACCAGTTGTATTAAAAAAGCTCACGCTCAAATTTGCAAAGTTTGCATCGCTTACAGTTACATTAACAACTATGTTTGTCTTTGTAATAATGCTTCCAGAAGTTTCTGTTAGAGTCCCATAAGCAACAGCAGGCTTTGTAGTGTCTATTGTTGCATTCCTTGTTTCAGTATAATTAATATTGCCAAGAGTATCATTAGCGCTTGCATTGAAATAATAAATTCCATCAATTAGGCCGATGAAATTCACAAATAAAGGGGATATTGCAGATGTTGTTGTATTAACTAATCCTGTTGAATTGAACAAACTCACGCTAATCCTTGCAAAATTGCTGTCATTAGCTGTTACATTAACAATTATGTTTGTCCTAGCTAAATAGCTTCCAGAAGTTTCTGTTGGAGCTGTAAAATTAATGCTTGGAGCAACATTATCTGCGCTGTAAGTTACATTAAAAAGCAAAACATCCCAATACACATTTTTTCCACCACCAACACCTCTTCTGAATTCAGATTTTACATTTGATTTATTTCCTGAACCTATAAAGAAATTGCTGCAGCTCCAGCTTTTAGTGGCTGTTACATTATCACAGATTACTCCTGGATCAGCAGAGGTTCCAGGGCAGGTTGTTGTAACATTAGTAAAATTAGTTCCTCCTTGATTATCTATAGCAATAAAGCATTCTGAAGGAGACAAGCCAGTATCACCCCACCACTCATAGCATAAAAATACATCTTGAACAGAAAGGCAGTTGTTAATTGTTGAATTATAATAGCTGGTATTTATTCCTCCGTATGTGCTTGAAGAGCCCTGATGGCTTTCAGACAAGCCGTCATTACAGCTTATTAAATCCCCGCCTGTACCGCATGTAGCGTTTGGATAAGTGCTGTCGCAGGCTCCTGCAAAACTTCCTTTTGCAGCTAAATCCTCTGCAGTGCAGGTTTGCACTCTTAAATCAGTCTGTCCTCCTGGCTGGGCCTGAACAGCAATGATAATTGCTATTAAGGTTACAATTATAAAAATGACAGTTGCAAACGCTAAAACAGACTTCACGAGCTTCATTTTTTCCCTCCTTTTTTATTTTGTATTTCTCCTAAATGGCCTTGAATTAATCTCTCAATTCTCTTAGAAGCAATTATATCATTTTCCTCGCAGAATTTTTGAAAATCTTTCCATATATCCTCATCTATGCTAATAGTTATTTTTCTAGGCCCAGCATATGTTAACTCCTTAACCACAATAACTGGCTTTTTTAACTCAACATCCTTTATGAGGCAAATTATCTCATCTACATCATCTAATGAATGTTTATGTAATAAAAAATTAGATAATAAAGTTTCTAATTCAACTTTAATTTCCTTTCCATTTCTTAGCATAACAAAGTCAGGGCAAATATTAATATCGCCCCTGATTATTTTTGAGAATCCTAATTTCTTATAGTTCTCTTTAAACCACTCTGCAAATTGTTTTTCATTCTTTATCTTGTTCATTTCTTCTTTAAATCCTCTTTTATCAAATTCTCAATATAAACAGAAATATTAATATCTTTTTTTATACATTCAACTTTAACTTTTTTCCATAACTCTATATCTATCTTTAGACTAGTTGTCCTTCTTTCCATCTTTTTTAGAATAATGACTGGGTAGTATTTAAATTTTGCTATATGGGATTACAAATTTACATAATATTATAACACTATAATACTTATTTTATATAATACTTATGTAGAAGTAATTTATTATTCATCAAAAAAAAGCGAGAATTAAAACTCCTCGAAGACTTCCTGTTCAGGATATACAACTATGCCATTATCTGTTATCTGCATAGCTACTATTTTTTTCTGGTGCTCTACACCCCTTATCTTCAAGACTTCTATTGCACTCTCCCTGATATTGCCGTGTTTTATATTGTACAGGACAATCACACCGTCCGCTAAAAATTCCTCGACTCCTGTCTGGGAAAAGATTTTAGGAACCTGCTCTGTTTCTGTAACCAAAAAGCTGGTGCTTTCCAGTTTCTCGAAAAACCTGAACAGCTGTTCTATATAAATCCTGTAATTCTCTTCTTTTCCTGTAAATGCAGAAGCAATAGCAGTTAAGGAATCAACAACAATAAAATCCGGCCTGAAATCTTCTGGAATAAGGATAGGGTCAACATCTATCAACAGTTCGCCTTTTTGTTTTGCTAACAATGCATCAACATTTCTAGTGATGTCAAAGGGATTGAACCTTTGTATCTTCAAATTTCCTTCTTTAATATACTGGCGCGGGTTCCATCCAAAATTATCCATATGGCCGATAAGATTTTCTTCACTCTCTTCAAAACTCATATAAAGGCACTTTTTGCCTCGAGAAGCATGATAAGCGAGAATTTGCAGGCACAAAATAGTTTTGCCGGCGCCGGCTCCGCCTGCTACCAAAACAGTCGCTCCTTGAGGCACCCCTTCTGTAAAAAGGTCATCAAGCCCTGGAACTCCTGTTTCAATAGACCCTCTTTGTTTTTTCCTGCCCGGCTTTTCTTTTAGTTTATCCCCTATAGCCCTTTTGATTAGCTCTCTCTCTGGTTTAATCTTAGCTTCTATTTTTTTTATCTTTCCTGTGCGCAATTCCTCTTCAACTTCTTTTAGAATTTCCTTGATATCTAATGGCGCCTTTTTTTTGCCATTTTTCTCTTTATCCTCATATCTCTTAGGGGCTTCCTTTATATACTCTTCTTTAAGAGGGACAATTTCAACTTTATTTTTGCCAAGAATATCTTTGATGGCTTTTTCTTCCTCTTTTTCTTTTCCTTTCCAAAGATGCAATTTTGCCATATTAATCTGCCTTACTGCTACTTTGCCTTCGCCCCTTAAAGCATGGAGTCTTGCCAGAACAGTGTGCCTTGCCAAGCCGGTTTTTTTCATAATCTCAGCGATTGTCAGCCCTTCCTTATAGCTCTTTAACAAATCCTCTAGCTTTATTTTTGTTTTATCCTTTTTTTCTTTTTTTGAGCCAATGCTTCCTTCCTCTTTTAAAGACTTTAATTCATTAAGAACTTCCTCTTTGGACAAGCCTGTTTGTTTTACAATATCTGACAGCGTTAACCCTTCAGGATAGCTTTTTAGAACATCAATTAATTTAATTTTTATCTCGTTCTCTTTTTCCCCATCCTGCAAATCAATTTCTTTCTTTGGCATCTTACCTCTTTGTATTTTTAAGTTTATATTTTTATTGGTATATGACAAATATATATAATATATGTTAATAATATCTGTTAATGTTATTTATATAGTATATTTAACTATGATAAATGACTATCATATATAAATCTTTAGGTATTCAAACCGATTAATTTTAAATCTTAATTTTATTTATATCTATCATATACATATATAATATACGTTAATACTATTTGTATGATATATTTGATTATAATAAATGTTTATCATATATAAACTTTTAGATAAAGGGGGTTCTGTTAAAAAAGTTTTGAATTTAGCAAACAATAGGAAACTCTGTGTAGAATATAGGGTGGGCGAGCGTTTGGCTAAGTCACTAAGATAAATCATTAATAAGAGCTTAGTCAAGCGGGAGTTTCCGACGAAGGAGGATTTATAGTGGGAATCTCTAAATTCAAAATTTAGAAATAAACAAGAGATTTTCAACAGAGCAGATAAAAGGAGGGATTTATCAGAAGTCTTTGATTTACTAATTTTTGCACTTTCAAAACAAAAAAAGGATTTCAGATTAAGAAAAAATTAAATCAGCTTTTTGGTGATTTTTTCTGCTGATTTTTTAAACTATTTTGCAATAATTTTATCTGTTTTTTAATATTATTCTTGGCTTTCTCATCAAACCTTTTTTCCAGAACTGATTTAAGCTCTTCCTCTTTCTGCTTCAGCTTGTTTTTTAGCTCAATTTTTTCTTTTACCTTTAATTCAGCCATGATTTGCCTTTCTTTTCCTTTTAAAGTTTCAAGCATTTTTGCCTGATTTTTCTTCAGCTTGTTCTTCAAATCAATGCCGGCCTTTTCAAGAATGCTTTTTCTTATTTTTTCAATTTCAATGGCTATTATTTCTTTTTGTTTTTCTTTTTCACTTGCTTTAAAAAACTCAAATTTCTTGTCAAGAGCTTTCTTTTTTAATTCAAGCTCTTTTTCGTTCTGCTTTTTCTCAAGCTCAAATCCCGCCTTTTTTTCTTTTAGCGCTGATTTTCTTTTTTCGATTTCTTTTCTAAGATGTTCTGCCTGCTTCTCATTTAATTCCTCGTCGCTGTTTAATTTTTCTATCTTATTCTCAAGCTCCCTTTGCATTTGCCTTAATGTGTCTTCTATTTCTTTATTTTTGTTCATCAACAGCTGTTCTTTAGAAATTAAGGATTTTCTTTCATTTTCTATCTTAGAGTTTAATTTCTTTATCTTCTCATTAAATTTTCTTTCAAAACCAGATCTAATCTCTAATTCCTTCTTCTTCAGCTTATTCTTCAGCTCAATCTTTTCTTTTATATTTAGTTCAGATTTAAGCTGTTTTTCTTTTTCCTTTAGAATATCTTCCATTCTTGCCTGATTTTTCTTTAGCTTCTCTTTTAACTTTTTGTTAGCCCTCTCTTTCTCCTTAATCCTAAAAATCTCAAATTTCTTTTCAAGATTTCCTCTCTTCAGCTCAAGCTCTTTTTCGTTCTGCTTTTTCTCAAGCTCAAATTTAATTCCTTGTTGATTCAAATCAAATGCCCTTTTTTCAATGTCTTTTTTTAACTGCTCTCTCTGCTTATCATTCAATCTTTCATCGCTATTTAGCTTCTTTATTTTATTTTCAAGCTCTTTTTTTAATTGCCTTAAGATATTTTCTCTTTCTTTATTCTGAGTTATTAACAGCTTCTCTTTAGAAACAAGCGCTTTTTTCTCATTATCTATTTGGGCTTTCAAATTCTTGGCTTTCTCATCAAACCTTTTTTCCAGAACTGATTTAAGCTCTTCCTCTTTCTGCTTCAGCTTGTTTTTTAGCTCAATTTTTTCTTTTACCTTTAATTCAGCCATGATTTGCCTTTCTTTT
>Ga0209542_10001029_pt1 | contig 66489 bp, 60 predicted proteins | sample RifCSPhighO2_01_FD_184028 | JGI IMG/M metagenome (GOLD analysis project Ga0209542, IMG submission 184028) | Soil microbial communities from Rifle, Colorado - Rifle CSP2_plank highO2_0.1 (SPAdes) (version 2) | ecosystem: Environmental > Terrestrial > Deep subsurface > Rock core/Sediment ...
AAGAACATGCGCGCCCTTGAGAGACGTGTCCGACGAAGCTTTTCGCGCATCAATACAGCCACAACAATATTGAAGGGATGCCTCAAGGCATCAGGATTATATTAACCTATTAGGCGAAGGTCAGTAGACAAGCGGCCAGAGGTTTTTGAACACTTCACGGAGGTCGTTTGCGAGCGTCGCATCATGTATCTCGGTGAGGTAAAAAGGGTGCCGGCCGGTATTCACTATGAGGATGTACTCTCCCATAATCCACGTGCCGCAGAGAAAGTGCATCGCCTTATTCCAGAATTTCATCTGCCGCCGCGGATACTTCTTGATCATGCGCAATTCGGCCGGTTCTATCGCCTTGTTTGTGAGCATTTTCAGATAAATCCCTTTGTGGGTGCGCTTCCAATACTTGTCTATCACGTGGGAATACTTCTCCACGTATGTGTGGTCCTGAAATCCCCAACATGTGCCGTCCGACTTCAACATACTCTCGTCCCACTTGAACGACTGCGAATCGAGGAATTGATCAATCTTTTCTTCGGGCACGAAGCGAATCTCTGGAACAGGGTATGAATCCTCCGCTGTGGCTCGTGAAAGCTCCGTTGTGAAACGCCTCAATGTCTTTTCGCGTACCGCAAGACGGCGGCGATCGTCTTCCAAGACCGCCTCGACATCTCCCGGCTGGGCAAGCGAGAAGGTGCGCGGATGTTTCGACGTGTTCTCTATAAGCAACCCTTTCTCGACGAGCGATTGGGCGAGGTGATAGCAAGTCGTGCGCTTGATGCCAACCATTTTTGCGAGAAGGGCAGGGCGGATCTCGCGTGCTTTCAGCACCACTTTGTAAAGCTTTATCTCTTTCGCGTTTAATCCGAGCGATGAAAGTAATTTCTCATCCATGCGGACAGCATATTCTGTTGACCGTTAATTGTCAACAAATGTCCGTCATTCGTTGACATAATGCTCACATCCTTCTATTAAGTCAAAGTTGATCTTTTGTAAATTCTCTAGCGAAATGCAACCGCCTTTGATAAGGAAATCCTGGGAACACGGTCAATGATACCCCGCTCCAACGCTGCCTCATACGCGCTCCGGTAGCCGAGGGACTTGCGATGCTTGTGATTCAGGAGATGAAGCTGCGATTGGAAGACATCGTTCGGGATTTTTGAGAGGTCGGTACCCTTCGGGAGAAACCACCTCCGGATGAGACCGATTGAGCCTTCAACATGCGGCTTCTGGTACGGACTGCCGGGGTCGCAGAAGTACGTGTCGATACCGAATTGTTTGTGGGTGATGTTCTCGATGCCGTTGTCGAGCGTGCAGGTGTCCGGATTGGCAGCGCGGAGTGCGCTTCGCATCGCGGGAACAACGACCCGAGAGGTTTTGTCGGGAATGAGTGACCCCGCAAGGAGTTTCTCGTTCTTCGTCACAACAAGGAGTCCGCAAACCTTCGAGCCCGTCGTTCGTGGCGACACGAAGAGGTCGCCTTCCGCATGCACGAGGCCGAGCGATTCCGGCCTGTCATTGAGGGATATTCTGTCGGGTATGAGGATGCGCTTTGCGAGTCTGTGCTGACGTCGTTTCCTTGATTGCCTCGTACAGAGGTACCGGCAGTACGGCCTCCCGCTTTCCGAGTACAGCCACTTGTATATCGCTGCGGTGCCAACACGCGGGGCAATGCCGTCACGCTTCATGCGTCCCGCGATCTCGTCGGGAGAACGCAACCGTTTGAGTTCCTGGATGATGAATCGTCTGAGAGCGGGGTTTCCCTCGACCTTCATGCCGGGACGCTTGCTGTGTTTGCGTTTCTCGTCCGCATCTTTCTGCGCCTGGGTTGCCGAGTACCGACATGTTCGTCTTCCGTACCGAGCAAGCTCCCGCGAGACGGTCGACGGGTTCACTCCCAAGACCCTCGCGACGTCTTCCTGGTCATGCCCGTACCCGTACAGGGCGTGAATCCTGTCTCGATCTTGTGCTGTTAAATGCCTGAAACCCTCACGTTTTTTCATACCGCCGTATGTTACGGCAGTTGCATTTCAAAAGAGAATCTTCATTTCACTTACAGAAAGGACACAGGATGTTGAAGAAACCTGAAGAACTGACGCCTGAGGGCTTCTCAAAACTTCTGTATACAGAGGTTTTGGCCTTCAAAGGGGACCCGCGGGGAACCCAACGGGGAGCGGCTGCCGCTGCCCGCGTATCTCCTGACGCCTTGAACGACATGGTTGCTTGCCGATTCCCCAGTAAACCACCAGATGATGCGACCGAGGCGCATCGCAGGAAGATTACGCGCGGTGCTGTGGGGAGCTTGGTGAGAGTCTGCGATGCCTTCAAGTTCGACTTGGACGCGTGCTTGCAAGCCCTCGAGCTCCCAAAGGATGAGTTCGAAATAGAAAACGCCAGGGCGTATCCTTTGTTACGAAGATTGGATGCAGAGGACCTCAAGATACTCATGAAGCAAGTTGAGCTCACCGGCCCGATTACAGTGAAACTTTCTCTCCAGCTCTTGGATGAAATGAGGTGGAGGCGAGAAATTGTGACGAACGAGCCTCAAGACAAATGACTCGCTGCACGGCGCGCGGGCTAGTCCGCGCGCCGCAACTTCAAACGAATGTGGAGGAATCCTGTGATGCAACAAGCTGAACGATACACCTTGAAACTGGGGGACGGAAAAACGGCACCTCAATTACTCGCCGCGGCAGAGAAAGATTGGGCGGTTCACGACAGAGACCTCTGAGAATTTATCCTCTCGTCGCAGTTCCGGATTCAGAAAGAACGACAAGAAGTCGAAATTGAGTTGATTCGGATGCCCGCCGATTCAAGATGCGAAACTTCCGAGGTTGTGCTTGCAGAACTCTCAAGACTCGGTTTGCTACGACCAACGGAAGAGGACGCACTTCGATTCGCGATCAAGTACCCCTGCCACTGGCCGAAGCCGTTCGACGATATCGGCTTCATTCATGTGGACAATCTCTGGAAGAATCGCAATATGCGCAACCAATCTTTTATTGGACTCGAGCAATCAAGATTCATTTGGTCCAATAAAAATCAAAACGAAAACTTGACGCTTGTCCCTTTCGAATCGTACGGGTCAGGGCTATACGCAGGACGCCGAGTTGTCGGCGGCAAGCCGAAACCTGAAATCGTGACTCGTGACTACCTGTGGGTCTGAGCGGCGCGAGGGTCCGACCCCTTCGCGCCGCAACTATTTGTCGTCTTTCAAATATTTTTTCTTCTTGAGCTCTTCCGGCAGATAGGATTCTTTGTCGTACTGCTCGTACCCTTTTCCGTACTTTAGGTCTTTCATGAGCTTGGTCGGAGCATTGCGGATGTGGAGAGGAATGGGGAGATTGCCGAATTTTTTCACATCGTCGAGCGCTTCGAATACCGCATCGTAACTGCGCCGGTCTTTTTTGCACTGCGCGAGGTATGCGACGCCGTGCGCGAGATTTATCGTCGCCTCCGGGTAGCCGATTTTATTCACCGCGTCGAATACCGCATTTGCGACGACGAGCGCGGTTGGGACCGCGAGGCCGATATCTTCGCTCGCAAATATGACCATGCGCCGCGCGATGAATTTGGGGTCTTCGCCCGCGTCTACCATCCGCGCGAGATAGTAGAGCGCGGCGTCGGGCTGCGAGGCGCGCATGCTTTTTATAAAAGCCGAAATGGTGTTGTAGTGCTCCTCGCCCTTTTTGTCGTAGCGCAAATGCTTCGACTGTATCGCCTCCTTCAAAGTATCGAGTGTAATCTTGCCGTAGAGTGCTTGGGCAGTCTCGAGCGTGGTGATGGCCTGCCGCGCATCACCGCCCGCCATTTGTATCAACCAGTCTTTTGCATCCTTAGGTACTTTTATTTTTGTCCGGGCAATAATCTTTTGCATTTCTGACTCCGTATGCTCGTTCAAAACAAATACGCGGCACCGCGAGAGGAGCGGGGAGATAATTTCAAAGGAAGGATTCTCCGTCGTTGCGCCGATGAGCGTGATGTCGCCGCGCTCGACGAAGGGGAGAAGGAAATCCTGTTGCGCTTTGTTGAACCTGTGAATTTCATCTACGAAAAGTATTTTTGGTTTTACTGAAAGCTGAAAGCTGGCACCTGGACGCTTACGCGTGCCGAGCACGCGTTTGATGTCCTCTTTGCCGGAATCGACCGCCGAGAGCTCGTAGAAATCCGCGCCGACCGCATTTGCATACAAGCGCGCGAGGGTCGTCTTGCCCGAGCCGGGCGGGCCCCACAAAATGAACGAGAAAAGCTCTTTCTTCATAATGGCGACGCGTAGCGGCCCTGCTTGCCCTGAGCTTGTCGAACGGGCACCGGTCAAATGCTCCTGGCCGACGAATTCGTCGAGCGTTTTGGGTCGTATCTTTGACGCGAGTGGCTCCATGAAGCAAGTATACTCTTCTATGTTTGTGTCCCCACTTGCGGTATTTTCTTAGGGCGTTATTGTTCACCTATGAATACAAAATCAATATATGTCGGAGTCGCTATCATTATCGTGCTCGCCGTCGGCGGTTACTTCATCTTTAAATCCATAGGCTCGGGGGCGGCACCCGCCCAGGACCGGGCGGCAACCTCTGCCGAACAAGCCACTACCGTCCAAGGTCAAGACATCAAAGTCGGTACCGGCACGGAGGCCAAGCCCGGCGACACTGTATCCGTCCTCTATGAAGGGAGGTTCACCGACGGAACCGTCTTCGACAGCTCCGCCGCTCACGACAACCAACCCCTTACCTTCGTACTCGGCTCCCAAGGCATTATTTCGGGCTTTCAGATAGGCATACGGGGCATGAAAGAGGGAGGGGACCGCCTTCTCGCCATTCCGCCAAGCCTCGGCTACGGCGGGGAAGATGTGAAGGATCCGACGACCGGAAACGTCGTTATACCCGCAAATTCGACCCTTATTTTCGGGGTCCAATTGATAAAAGTGGTGCCTGCGACCTCGACCCCTGCGGCTCAATAAAGCCCTCAACAAAGCCCCCTTACACCTACATGAAGGGTCAAAACCCTTGCCCGGTTAGTAGAATTTCGGCTCGCCAAAGGCGAATGCTGAAAATACGATGCGAAGGCTGGATATTTCGTCTGCGTTGTCGACCTGGATTGCCTCTGCGGGGGCAGAAAATATAGCCGAAATTACACTACCGGGCTTGCATAAATGAAGAGAACGTGATACTGTTCTGCAATGCTTACGAAGCGCAAGAAGCAGAACGAGATTGGCAAAGCACGCCGTCACGACACCGATACGGGCTCTCCGGAGGTGCAGGTGGCCGTTTTGACCCGCCGAATCGAGGAACTTTCGGTCCATTTGGATAAAAATCGCAAGGATACGCATAGCCGCCGCGGCCTTTTGGGCCTCGTCGCCGACCGCCGCAAGCATTTGAAGTACTTGGAGGCCAACAACAAGCGTGCATACGGTACTTTGGTGAAGAAGCTCGGTTTGAAGAAGTAGCTTCGAGCTTCCAGCTGCCAGCTTTCAGGGAAGAGGGCATCTGGTATACTTTCGTAAGATAATTATTTTTAATATTGTATTTTCCTGGCAGCTGAAACCTGACAGCTGGCAGCTACCCTTTATGGCTATAGTAAAACATTCAGAACAGCGCGTCGGTGTATTCATCGACACGCAAAATCTCTACCACAGCGCGAAAAATATTTATCACGCGCGCGTTAATTTCGGCAACGTCCTGAAAGATTCGGTCGCCGGCCGCCACCTCATCCGCGCCCGCGCCTACATGGTGACGACGGAAAGCGGTGAGGAGACCGCCTTCCTCGAAGCGCTCACCAAAGTCGGCATCGAGCCCAAGACCAAAGAGCTCCAGATATTCTACGGTGGCGCCAAGAAGGCGGACTGGGACGTCGGCATGGCGGTCGACGCCATCACCGCATCGCCCAAACTCGACGCGGTCATCCTCATCACGGGCGACGGCGATTTCATCCCGCTCGTCGAGTACTTGAAGATGCACGCGGGGTGCCAGGTAGAAGTCGTGAGCTTCGGCCGCTCGACTTCGGGCAAGCTCCGCGAAGCGACGGAACATTTCCTCGACCTCGACGAAGACCCGCGCCGCTACCTCTTAAACTATCGTCCGATGCGCCCCGTACGCGGCGGCCGTTCGACAAGCTCACGGCAAGCCGCCGGAGGTACCGGTCGCGACATCCAAGTCTCCGCGCCCGAAGATTCAATGGCACCAAACAGCACCGAAGAAAGTTCCGAAGCCGGCCGCATCACGGGAGTGGAGTAAAATTGGAAGATGAAAATTAAGAAAGAAATTTCAGAACGAATCGTACGCAAGTGTCTGGAATGCGCCAAACAGATACCGATAATTCTGTACAGTGACGGTTCGTACCGCAATGGACACTATTTTGGAAAACTTCCACTTTACACAAAAGCTGAGCGTAAAAAAGAGCTTCGCGGCGGGACTCATAAATCGAAAATCGGTAATCATTGGTTCAATGTTTGCAATTACGACCCAAAACCTTACAAACACATCGAGTATTGGGAATGTCCGAAGTGCTATTGGAGGTATTAAGCCGATTTTTGATTGTACCTTATATCTACGACCGTTATAGATAAGGTACACTCAGGCGAGGGGGAGACCAAATAACTTTCTCAGTTCGCGGTCGTTTTCGATTTCCTCCGCAACGATATACAGGATGCCTTTGCCGAGCCGAAGTTCTGTTCGCAAAAGTACCAAGAACTCCTCGCAAGGGTAGGGGTACACCCACACACTATGTTGGACGTGTACGAAGCCGACATTTTCCAGCATCGTACGGAGACGATCGCGTATCGCTCTGCGCCGTTCCCAAACATCAAACATGATGATGCGCCAACGTTCATCCCATTTTTCAGGCTTCTTGACACGAAATCCTGTGCGCAATTCGATTGATTGCGCAAATCGCGTGCCCTTTTGTGTGAGTTTTATCGGGCAAGTATTTCCGGAATGCGCTGCCACCAAGCCTTTCATCTTGAGCCGCTCGACTGCCTGGGCAATACGCCGCTTGAGTCTGTCTTTCTTCCCGATATGTTTCTCCACATGTTTCAAAAGTTGCACGGAGTTTGGCGCGGCGATAGCAATCCCGAGAGCACCCAGAGCGAGAAGCGACCGCAATACGATTTCTTGGACTTTCTCCCGGCGCACGCGCTTACCTATTCGTCCCTCAATCGTTTCGCTGCATGCTTTCATGTACCTTATATTATACGGTCGTTAGGTTTATGGTACATGGTGGGATTAATAACTAATATGAATGAGGGGTGGGTTGAGAAAAAACACAAAACCCGAAGAACGCTCCGAAGCCGGCCGCATCACGGGAGCGAAACTAAGAAAGCGGAAAATTAAAAAGGAATACGGCCGACTCTCGCGAGAGTCGGCCGTTTTTATTTCCGAAACCTGTAGCTCACCATCCCTTCGCTATTTTTTCAAGAGCCTTTATCTCATCGGCGGTGCAAGCATTTCTATATGCGTATTTGCGAAGAAGTCTGGTCGCAAGAACTCGACTGTTTCTGCGAACTACGCCTCGTACGATAACCCGTTTGTCGACGTTTTTTATGTGCCGTTGTTCGAGTAGGGAGTATCCGCAATCTGCCTCATCCGTATTGCGTAGTATTCGAAGAAGAGCGATCCGCTCCCTTATGGTGAGAAGCTGGTACATATAATCGACATACATGATTTGAGAGGCCACGTGAGCGTCCGCGTTTGCGACGGCAGCCGCAATAAGCCGACGCTGCTCGGGTTCAGGAAGTGTAAATCCGTGCCGCACCGCCTCTTCCTGGAGATCGCCGCGTTTACTTGAGACGAGAATATCAATCAGCTCCGATTGTTCCTCAGTACTGATCGCTTTTTCGTGACGGATTTTAAGGTCCGCCAATAATGCGAAAGCCCAAAGGGGCTTGTCGGCTAGCTTGATCGGCATTTCAAGTCCTCCACGATGAAGTTGGTTGGATTGTAGTCGCAGCAAAGATAGGGTGTACCTCCGTATCTTTGCTACGACCACTCGCCAAATGTTTCAAAGAACTATCCTCGATGAGACCGCGAACGAGTCGTGGGCTCAAAAGAGGGGAGGTTTAACCTCCCAGGTTCAGATGAACAAATGTTGCAGCGTATTACTTGGAGTGTCGCTTGGCAAGATCGATGGCGTCCCCCAACACTTCGTCCAGCGATTGCCGACTGACCTCACATGCCCACCCATCGACGACAATCAATCCCCCTCTCCCAGAGAGGTTGGCCGCGTCGTAGACGAGGCGCGTGACGCTCTTCTCTCGTTCGTCACCGGCTTGGATACCAAAAAGAAAGCCGGCCTTGCGAATTTCCTCGCTCACCATTTTGCGAAAGAAGACGAATTCACGTCCGCTATCGGGCATAGTCTTCACTCGTTCCCTAACGCGTTCAAGAACTAGAAGTTTTTCCCCGGCTTTCAACTCTCTTAGGAAACTCATGACCATTTCCCCTTGTGTTTACGCGCCGAAGCGCGGTTGAGTTAGATAGTAGTCACAGCATAGGTGGGGTGTACCTCCCCACCTGCGCTATGACCACTTCCCAAACATTTCAAAGAGCTTTACAGATTTTACCATAATTTATGGTATCGTCAATTTTTCTTGATGACATTATTGTGATAAGATTCCATTTAAATACGGGATAAATTATCGATATGTCAAAAAATATTGATGAAAAGGACTTGGTTAGGAGACTCGGAGGTCTCGGTCTCACGGAAAAAGAGTCGCGTGTGTACCTTGCGCTATTGCCATATCGTGATATTGGCTCTTCAAAGCTAATCCGCGCTACAGGACTTCACGGGCAATTCGTCTACGACGCCCTAAAGAAACTCGAGGGTCTCGGCCTCGCGCGACACGTTATACAGAACGGCCGGAAAAAATTCAGTGCACAAACACCAGCGCGACTGTTGTCCATACTCGAAGAAAAGAAGCTGGCCGCACAATCTATCGCGAAAGAACTCCAGTCGCGCTTCGCGGGTAAATACGACCAGAACTTTGAGGTATACCAAGGCGACGAAGCTTTTATCGCGCATCAAATGGATATACTTCGAAGTGTTCCGCATGGCACAACGTGGACAGCGATCGCAAGCGAAGCAGACCGTTATCGTGACGTGTTTGAGGCATACGGTATGGCCGAGGAGCTTGACGCACTTCGCAAAGAAAAAAAGATCTCTATTCGCTACATTGGCGTTGAAAAACGTCGTGAAGAACTTGCTCGGCGAGAAAAAAATTGGTTGGACTGGACATACAAGATTCTGCCCGGCCTTGGTGTGGGTATTATTGGTATCGAAATTTTCCCTGAAGCTGTTTCATTTGTTACGTACGGGGAATCAATACTATGCTTCACGCTGCGAAGCAAAGAGGTCGCGAACGGCTATCGTGACTTCTTCGACTCGCTCTGGAATCTATCGGGTAAGTGATGTTCCTTATTCTTGCGGCCGCGCGAATAAGGAATATGAAGATTCAGGCGGCCTTTCGGATTTCGCGGCCCGCCTTCGCTCCTCCTTCGCCAAGGCTACGGACGGACACGGTAAAGCTACGGACGGGCGCGGCGCGAGGAGATGTAGGCAAAAACGATTATTACCAAGCCGATGAGGCCCGTAATCGCTTCGGGTACGTGCATGAAAATGCCGAGGAGCATCGCAAGCGCAAGGCCGAAAATCGCATAGTGCGCGCCGTGTTCGAGGTAGGGAAGCTCGTCGAGCGTCTTCGCCCGCACGAGAGCGACGGTAAATGCCCTCACAAAAATCGCCCCGATACCAAGACCGCCGATAATGATGGGGAGCGCCGAAGTAATGGCAAACGCGCCGACCACACCGTCGAGCGAAAATGCGGAGTCGAGTACGTTGAGGTAGACGAAGAGCGCCGCGCCGGCGGTCGCGGCCGCGGGGCCCGTCTCGACCTCGAATGATTGCGCGATTCCTTCGATGATGATGAAAACTACCACGCCTACCAAGCCCGAAAAGAGCAGCGTCGCGGCTTCCGCGGGCACGATGAACGAACACACGAGAAGCACCACAAGCACGAGTGCTATTTCTATCGCCTCAATGCCGCCCCAGCGCGAAAGGTACCGTTCGACTGTCTCTATCCAGTGCACCGTCTTCTTGTCGTTGAAAAAATACTTGAGCGAGACGAGCAGCAAGAAGGCGCTCCCGAATCCTGCTATCGCAGTGTGTGCGTCGGCCAGATACTCGCCGTACCGCGCGGCGTCGAAGAATGCGAGCTGCGTCACAAAAATAGGCGAGAGACCCGCAGCGGCCGCGACGATAAGTATCGGGAGCACGAAACGCGTCCCGAAGACGGCGACGGGAATGCCCCAGACGAGGAAGCGCTGCTGCCAGACCGGGCTCATGCGGGTGAGGACCTTGGCATTCACGACCGCATTGTCGAAGGAAAGCGTCGTTTCCAAAACGGCCAAGAGAACGAGGAGGAAAAGCGCCGGCAGCCCGCCCCATATAAATGCGGCGATACAGACCGCGAGCGCGAGGACGGTTGGGAAAATGAAGATACGCATGTGCCGCTATCCTAGCACATTGTCAGCGATGCCGATTTGTACTATAGTCAGCGCATTAGTAAATAACCGTGGTGTTCGGATAGGCAGTGTCGGCCACAAGGCTCACTACTGAAATCCGCACATCACCAAAAGTACAATGGAAAAGAAGGTGTACTCCCTAGAGATAGGGGGGAAGACGATGTCCGCCGAGTTCAACGACTGGGCAGACCAGGCCAACGGTTCGGTATTATTCCGCTACGGCAACAGCGCGGTCTTGGCGACCGCCGTCATGGGCAAGGAATCCGACAAAGATTATTTCCCGCTTTCCGTGGAATACGAGGAGAAATTTTATGCGGCGGGAGCGATTCTCGGCTCGCGCTTCATGCGCCGCGAAGGACGCCCTTCCGACGAAGCGGTGCTCTCGGGTCGCATCGTCGACCGCACCATCCGCCCGCTCTTCCCCAAAGGAATGAAACGCGAAGTGCAGGTCATTATCTCCGTCATCTCGCTCGAAGATTACGATGCCGACATCTTGGCGGTAAACGCCGCGTCGCTCGCGCTTGCGACCTCCGATATTCCGTTCAAAGGACCCGTCTCTTCGGTACGTATCGGTATCGAAGACGGGAGTGACGCCCTCATCGTCAATCCGACATACGGCCAGCGCAGCGAGGAATTGCCGCCGAAGGCGCGTATGGACCTCACGGTCTCGGGCAAAGACGGCCTCGTCAATATGATAGAGGTCAACGCACGCGAGGTGGAGGAATCCGTGCTGGACCGCGCACTTGCGAAGGCAAGCGAGGAGATTGAGAAAATCCAAGCGTGGCAGAAGACCATCGTCGCCGAACAAGGAAAGACCAAGAAGGAATTCACGGCACCCGACATTACTCCCGAAATCAAAGCGGCCTTCGCGGAGATAATCGAGCCGAAGTTGAAAGCGCTGAACGGCATTATGACCAAAGAATCATTCGGTGAAATGAAATCCGAATGGGCGGCACAAGCCGCCGTGAAATTCCCCGACGTCAAACCGCAGTTGCTCGACGGCTATCTCGAGCTGCGCGTCGACGAATACGTACACGACCTCGCGATCAAAGAAGGGAAGCGGGTGGATGGCCGCGCACTCGACGAGATACGACCGCTTCGCGCGCAAGCGGGGGGCGTTTCTCCCGTCATTCACGGCACGGGTCTTTTCTTCCGCGGACAGACGCACGTCCTCGCCGCGCTCACGTTGGGCGGCCCCGGCGACGCACAGCTCCTCGACACGATAGAATTCCAGGACGCCAAGAAGACCTTCATGCTCCACTACAACTTCCCGCCGTTCTCCGTCGGCGAGACGGGGCGCGTCGGCGGATTCAACCGCCGCATGACGGGGCACGGAGCGCTCGCGGAGAAATCTCTGCGCGCCGTTCTGCCTACGAAAGATGTTTTCCCCTACACCATCCGCATCGTCTCCGAGTGCCTCGCGTCCAACGGCTCGACCTCCATGGCGACCGTCTGCGCGGGCACTATCGCACTCATGGACGCGGGCGTTCCCATCACACGTCCGGTCGCTGGAATCGCGATGGGCCTCATGTCGGATGCAAAAGCGGGCGTATACAAAGTACTCACCGACATCCAAGGGCCGGAAGACCACCACGGCGACATGGACTTCAAGGTCGCAGGCACATCAGAAGGAGTGACCGGAGTGCAGATGGACGTAAAAGTAGAGGGAGTGCCTCTCAATGTGCTCACTGAAGCTTTCGCTCAGGCAAAGAAAGCGCGCCTGCAAATCCTCGATGTCATCACAAAGGAAATCGCGGCTCCGCGCGCCGACATCAGCCCGCGTGCACCAAAGATACTCACAATCGTAGTGAAGAAAGACCAGATAGGACTCGTCATCGGCCCCGGCGGCAAAATGATAAACGGCATCCGTGAACGCACGCTCGCGGACGACATCACTATCGAAGAAGACGGCACGATATTCATCACCGGAAAAGCCGGCGCCGCGGAAGCCGCACTCAAAGAGATCAGCGACCTCACGCGTGAATACATGGTGGGAGAAAAATTCGAAGGCGAAGTGGTGCGCATGATGGACTTCGGCGCCTTCGTAAAGATAGGCCCGAATCAGGACGGCCTCGTGCACGTCTCGGAGGTCGCTCCGTTCAGAATCGGCAAAATATCAGATGCGGTCCAGATCGGCGACATCGTTCCCGTTGTACTCAAGGAGATTGACGAGAAAGGGCGGTATAATCTCTCCATCAAAGCTGCGGATCCGGAATGGGCCTCACGCAAGGGGCTTAAGCCGGACACGAGCGGCGGTGATAATCATGGCGGATTCAGAAGCAGAGAAGAGCGGCCCAGGCGGCGTATCTAGCGCACCTGCTGCAAACAACACCACACCGGCAACGGCTCCCGTTGCGCTTCCACCACAACCGGCGACTGCACCCGAGCCTGAAGCGAGGATTGTTGAAGAAACGGTGACGCGCAAAGCGTTCGTGCCGGCGCAGACGCCCCCGCCCACACCCGCACCAGTCACCAGTGCCGCAAAGCCTCCCGCCGCCGCACCCGTCCCAACTCCGCCGCCTCCGGCCGCAGTACCCACTCCGGTCGCCGCAACGCCGCACAATCCGACGCTTGATTCCGACATCGCGAAAATTCTGCAGGAAGTGAAACTGCCGGAACGTCGCGACCAAAAGGGTGCCGCCGACGCAAAACCAACGCCTCCGCCACAGGCGCCACAACCCGTACCAAAAGCGGAAGAACCTGTAAGTGCAACCGCCGTACCTCCCGCCGCACCAAAGGATGTATGGAAGGATACGGGGAGCGTGTCTGCGGTCCATACCCTCAAAAACGACCTGCAGGGCGTGGTGCGCGACCAGAAAATGTCTTTGGTGCATGCGGTCACGCTTGAGGAGGAGCGCAAAGCAAAGCACGCGGATACGGCGGCGACCACGCAGCGGTCCAAACGTACGTTCGGCATACTGTTCAGCGTTGTACTTCTTCTCGCACTCGGTGCCGTCGCGTTGGGCGGCGTCTACATCGTCACACGAGGAGACAGCGCCACACCCGCTGTACAAACAAATTCTTCGCTCCTCTTCACCGAATCTTCCGTCCTGCTCTCGCTCGACAACCAATCTCCGGGCGATCTGAAACGCATACTCGGCGGGGCGCGTACATCGTCCCCCGGCACGCTCGGCTCGATTACGAGGATAATTCCCGTCATGGGAAGCGGCGATGAGGCATCGAACCGGCCCGCGACATTCAAGGAATTTATGTCGGCGCTCGGAGTGCGGGCGCCGGACGAGCTCATCCGCGCGCTCGGCGACGATTTCTTTTTCGGCATTCACACTGTAGACAAGAACGCGCCGATTCTTATCGTGCCCGTCACCTCGTACGACCGTGCATTTGCGGGCATGCTCGCATGGGAGAGCACGATGAACGCCGACCTCACACCCGCGTTCACGCCGGTACCTGTCTTGAGGACGGACGCGAACGGACTCCCCGAGAAACGCACGTTCCAAGACCTCGTGATGCGTAACTACGACGTCCGCGCACTCAAGGACGACGCGGGACAAATAGAGCTCTACTACTCGTTCCCGACGAAAAATATACTCATTATTGCCGAAAGCCCGTATTCTTTCCCCGAGATACTGAGCCGTTTGCAGGCGAGCCGAAGGCTGTAGGAACCGAAGCTCTGCCACACTGGCGTCGGGGAAAGGGCATTTGGTATACTGGCGGATATGAAAAGGAAATCCGCGTTTCAAGCACTGACCGAAGAGCAGTTGGAGGAATTGCGCGGAGCGCTCGGCGCCGAGCGCGACGCGTTGGAAGAAGAATTAGCCGCTCACGGGCGCATACAGGGCGGCACGGGCGACTGGCAGGGGAAGAGTGATTCGGAGGGTATCGAATCCGACCCGATTGACGTGGCCGACCAGATAGAGGAATTGGTCGTCAACGTGCCGCTCGTGGAAGACCTCGAGAAACGCCACGCCGACGTCGTCGTCGCGCTCGAAAAAATGGAAGGAGAGGGATACGGCATCTGCGACGTCTGCAAAGAGCCGATTCCGTTTAAGCGCCTCGACGCAAACCCCGCCGCACGCACGTGCATCGCGCACTCTGTGTAGGTTAGAGAGGCCAGGTTTCAGGTGTCAGGAAGGACCGCTATTCACCACTCTCACTGGAACCTGTCACCTAGAACCTGTAACCTGTTCAAATGGGTGAGAAGCAAAAAATAGCTTCCGGATTCGCGCGTGTCTTCGGCGCGCAGCCGATGTTGCCGAAAGGGGCGGTGGTCTCCGTCGAATGCGATATCGCAAAAGGTCTTCACGCGTTCACAATCGTTGGCTTGCCTGACAAATCCGTGGAGGAGGCAAAGGACCGCCTCGCTTCGGCAATAAAAAATAGTGACCTCGAATCGCCCAAGAAGACCAACAAGAAGATTGTTATCTCACTCGCGCCCGCAGCGCTCAAGAAAGAGGGCGCGGCATTCGATCTGCCGCTCGCGCTCTCGTATCTGCTCGCATCCGAACAAGCGATTTTCGACCCGGTCGGGAAATTATTTGCCGGTGAACTTTCACTCGACGGGACACTCTCTCCGATACTCGGATGCCTCGCCATCGCAGTCGCCGCGCGCGATGCGGGGTTCACCGACCTCTACATACCGGAAGAAAACGTGGAGGAAGCGTCGCTCATCTCCGAATTGCGTATCCACCCCGTCGCTTCCTTATCCCACGCGCTTGAGCAGCTTACAAAACCGGACGCAAAGAAATCCCTTGTGCGCCGCACGTCTCGCGTGCACGAACATGATGACGAGGCGCTCGATGAAATACGCGGCCAGGCAAGCGCTAAACGGGGACTCATTATCGCCGCAGCGGGCGCACACAACATCGCCTTGTACGGCCCGCCCGGTACAGGGAAGACCCTGCTTGCCCGTGCGACCGTATCTATCCTTCCCGACCTGTCGGAAGAAGAAACGATTGAAGTGACGACCATTCATTCGCTTTCAGGGACGCTGAATGGCCATGCGATATTCCGTCCGCCGTTCCGCTCTCCGCATCACACATCTTCTTATGCCGCACTCATCGGCGGCGGCTCATCAGGTATACGGCCGGGCGAAGCGACGCTCGCACACCGCGGCGTACTTTTTGCCGACGAATTTCCGGAATTCCACCGCGACGTCATCAATGCGCTGCGCGAGCCGCTTGAGGATAAGGTGATATCCATCGCGCGCTCGAAAGGTTCGGCGGTATTCCCCGCGAATTTTATGCTCATCGCTGCGCTCAATCCGTGCCCGTGCGGATTTTGGGGGAGTCAGCGGTGCCACTGCATGCCGCATCTCGTAGAAAAGTACCGCCGGAAAATATCCGGTCCCGTCGCCGACCGTATTGATATGTGGGTCTCGGTGGGCGAAATGCCGCCTGAGACGCTTTCGACGCAGACGAAAAGAGGTTCGGGAGAAACGAAACGCGCGCGCGAGACGGTCGCCGCGGCGCGCGAGCGGCAACGCGCACGATTTAAGGGAATGAAAGACACTTCTACCAATGCGGATATGGGACCCAAAGAAATAGAATCGCTCGCCGCGCTTTCCGCAAAAGCGGAGGCCACACTGCAGGGCGCCGCGCGCACCATGAAGCTCTCTCCGCGCGGCTACCACCGCACCATCAAGCTCGCGCGCACAATTGCCGACCTCGCAGCATCCGACACCATCGAACCCGCGCATATGCTGGAAGCATTGCAATATAGAGTGAGGGAACTATGAGCCGGTAAAACAAACTATGTTGGAACAACCGAAGCATCAACAAGAAAAAGTGCCGGAGAACGTCGCCATTCTGGACCTTCCTGAAGCACGGTACCGGATAATCTACGAGCGTCACGGGGACGTGCATACTGCCGCTGAGGTCGGCAAAGTTGACGCGCTTGCCATGGAAGTGTCGTCCGACTTAGATTTTTCTAACAGGAAGGATGCCGAGTGGCTGTTGCGCGGGCTGTGGGGCAGGGAACTGGAGAACAGGGATCCGGAAACCGGCAAGCGTGCGAGTGTCGAAAGAGCCTGGGCGGTAAAAGAGCATCTTGAACAGAACAGTATTCCGTTGTATCTCGTGGATATATCCGGCTCGAAATACTTGGAACCGCTCATGGTCGGCTCCGCCGCCTTGAACGGTCTTGAGGCAGCCGCCGGCGTCTCAGCCGCAGGATATCTCGCAACTACCCTCAAGCGACCAAAAGAGCTGTCGCGGCGGGACCTGTTACGTGGGGCGATTGCAGCAGCGATTGCGGCAAAGGGCGGGATACAAGCGGCATCGCTGGCGGCCGACGTAGAAGCGTTGACCGTGAAAGGACACTTCCAACACTCCGACATCGCAAAAAAAGCACTTCGATTGAACCAGGCAGTGAGCCCCGAGTCCCATGGAGTTCCGCTCACACTGAGAAACGCCGTGTGGGCTCAAAAGTTAAAAGACATCGCCCAAGAGATGAAGGAGCGGAAGGGGCGAAAACCCGAAATTGCAATGCGCGTCGGTGCGGGGCACAGCGGTTTGGAAGACATGCTCCGAGCATCTCCGGAAGAACGGCTGCAGATCATCCGACGGTACATGACCGTACTGCGCCCGCTTCTCGACAGGGGTGGAAAGTTCATGATCTCACCAATTGTGAAATACGAGCATGATAAAACTAATTGGAAGTGGGTGTTGTCGGGGATATCAAAGAACAAGGAGCTCGAAAAACTTGAACAGTAGCGGGTCGCACCAAAAACGCCGCGTCAGACGCGGCGTTTTTGTTTGGAATGACCGGAGATGTTAGTCGTCTTTGCCGATGCGAAGACCGCCGAGCAAGTTCAATCCGGCACGAATGCCTCTTGCCTCGTCACTCTTGCCCTTGCCGTCAGCGTGGAAGCTGGCGTTCCAACTGACACTTGTGCTGGCGTTACCTCTGCCGCGGTTGCCGCGGTCACCGTCATTGTCATCATCATCGTTGTCGTTCTTCGCTTCCTCTTTGTGTTTCCTGTCTTCGGAATTCTTCACAACGACGTGTGTCGCGGTGATGACCGAGCCGTTAGCGTTTGACGTTCCCGCGACCCACACCTTCTGTCCTATGAGGAGTGACGCGAGCATCGTTGTCGTTCCGTTCGCTGCTATCGTCGTCGAGGCGTTCGTCTGCACCGTGATGGTGCGGTCGCCGCTCGTGATGACGAATGAGCCGGTCGATACGTTGATGCTTGCTATCGTCCCCGCACCGACACGGCGCAGAGGGAATGTCGTGAGGTCACGTACTTTTGAGGCCGCTACCGTGAGCGACGAGCCCGTGCTGGACGCGAGCGCTCCCATGAAGCTCACTTTATCGCCGACTTTTATGTCGGTCGTCGTGGCGCTTGTCGAGCCGTTCGCGAATACCTGCGCCGTGGCAGATACGTTGACGATCCAGTTGAGGATTGTGCTACCGATAGTCGTCACGGCGTTGAATACACCGTTCGATACGGCAGTGACGTCCGCGCCGATGACGCGCACGATGCCGCTCGGATTGATAACCACGCCGGAAGAGGCGTTTGCGTTCAGCGAGTCAGCCGAAGCAATAAGAGGCGCAACCACGAGAAGTGATGTGAGCGCCGCAGAACCGAGAACTTTTTGTATGCGATTCATAATTATGTTTTTTTAGACTTCTAATGTGCGGAGGGTCTTGCCCTCCCTGCTACTGAAGACGTGCGTACACACGCATTCTTACCGGCCGCACGGTGTACACATTGCCGCATTGAATGAGAGAGGATAGTATTGACGACGCCCCCAAATGAAGACTTCACGTAATGCCTTGCATGTACTCCCGTCTTAATCTGTAGGGTGCGATCACAATGGAATCACACGAAGAGAAAGCGTTCCTCAAAGCGTTCGAGGAGCATGCAGATGCGCTATTCCGCCATGCATTCTTTCGTTTGAGCGACCGCGAGCGCGCGTACGACCTCACGCAGGACACCTATCTGAAGGTGTGGGACTACATCGTGAGCGGTGGTACCGTGAGACAGTACAAGAGTTTCTTGTACCGCATTCTGCACAACCTCATCATCGACGAGTACCGGAAAAAGAAATCGTATTCGCTCGACGAACTTCTGGAGAACGAGAACGCCGCGCCCGCAATCGAAGCAGAGATGTCCGAGGGTAGCACACGTGAGACCGAGGAAGCTTTCGACGAAACGGTTCTTGTCGAGAAAGTGCGTGCGCGTATTCCTGAATTGCCCGACGATTATCGTACTGTCCTCACGCTCCGCTTCATCGACGACCTCTCTATCGGAGAGATCGCGGAGGCGATCGACCAATCGGAAAATGTGGTGTCGGTCCGGCTCCATCGAGGTATCGCAAAGTTACGTACACTCTGCACTATATGAACAATAAACTTCACAACTCAATAAAACGGGCGGGGGAGGAAATTTCTCTCTCGCATGAAGAACGCGCGCGCATGCGCCGCACACTGCACTCATACATGGAAATGAAGCCTGCCCGCGTGCAATATGCAGGCGGGCCGCTGCGTACACCCGCATTCGCCTCCGTCCCCGCACTCGCATGGTTCTTTACGCTGCGCCCCGTCGCCGCGACACTGGTACTCGCACTTTTCATATCTTCCGGCGGCGTTTCATACGCGGCCGAGAGTGCGCTTCCGGGCGATGTACTGTATCCGGTAAAGACCCGCGTCAACGAATCCGTGCGGGGAGCACTTGCCCGTTCCGGCTCCGCGAAAGTCGCATGGGCGATGACCGTCGCCGGCGAGCGCGTCAAAGAGGCCGCCACGCTCGCGGCAGAGGGTCGTTTGAGCGCATCCACACAACAGGAACTTCAGGCGGACTTTGAACAACACGCGCGGGAAGCGACTGAGTCTATTGCGGAAACTGAAGCATCGAATCCGGAGACGAGCAGCGAGACGGCAGTGCGCTTCGAAGCACAATTGTCCGAATATGAGAACGTCCTCGCGCAGGTAGGTGCAGCAAAAGATATTGATGTCGCTTCGCTCACGTCTTCCGTAAAAAACGAGCGTGAGCACGTTGCCGCGGTCCGCGCACGGGCCGAGTCACGTCTCGCGTCGACGGACACCGACGACTCAGCGACTGCACGTATGGGAATAGCCGCTCGCGCTCATCTCGAGACCTCCGCGCGTCTCGCGCGCGCGGTTTCGGAGAGCCTTTCGACTTCATCGTCCGAACTCGTAGCGGTGCAACTCAACGATGCCGGCAACGCCATCGCCGAGGGAGAAGATTTTGCCGCACAGCGCTCGACCCGTGACGCCCGCGGTGCTTTCCGGAAGGCGCTCTCCGCGACGGAGAAACTGGGCGTCTTTTTGCAGACAAGTTCCGATATACACGCCCGCACCGGACTCGTCGTCGAAGAACCGAAAAAATCAAAGCGGGGGAAGAGGAGTGAGGAGAGAGGCGACGCGCAAGGCATCAGCGCCGCGGCTACGATAAGCGCCTCGGCACTGGCGCCCTCGTCCATGATTGTGACTGAAGCAAGCACGAGCGCCGAAATCGGGCAGAGCGACGAGGATGGACGCGAAAAAACTGAAGACGAAAATTCAGACGGGCAGACTTTGCCCGTCTCCGTCCCCGTCCACCTCGATTTTTAAATCGTTTCTTTGCCCCATTAATAACCGTTGCCCGCATGATATTATTGCTGGGATATGGTGCTCACTGCCCCCAACCAGAAGTCGAAAATCCTCGCATCGGTAGAATATAAGCCATACTTTCAGGATCGTGATTTCGTTTTATACAAGGCAGACTCCATTGATCTGCTCAGTATGTTGCCAGAAAATTCTATCGACATGATTTTTGCCGATCCACCGTACAACCTCTCAAATGGCGGTTTTACGGTGCACGCCGGCCGCATGGTGAGTGTGAATAAGGGTGAATGGGACAGAAGTAGAGGATTCGAGGACGATTACGAATTTCATCATCGGTGGCTGGAGGCATGTCGCCGCGTTCTCAAACCACAGGGAACACTCTGGGTAAGCGGTACATACCACTCAATCTACCAATGCGGGCACGCGCTACAGGCACTCAACTATCACATCCTGAACGACATCGCGTGGTTTAAGCCCAATGCCTCGCCGAATTTGAGCTGTAGATTTTTCACCGCGAGCCACGAAACATTGATATGGGCGCGAAAAGAAAAGAAAGCGAAACACCACTTTGATTATTCTCTGATGAAAGAAGGGGACTGGAGAGAGGATGCGCTGAAAAAACCAGGTTTACAAATGAGATCGGTCTGGTCTATAGGTACACCGAAGCCAGTCGAGAAGAAGTTTGGCAAGCACCCGACACAAAAACCGCTCGAACTTTTAAGGCGCATAGTGCTCGCGAGCACAAAAAAGGGCGATATTGTCCTCGATCCCTTCGCCGGTAGTTCCACTACCGGAATAGCTGCTGCGTCTCAAGGAAGAAAGTTTATCGGGGTCGACTTAGAGGAGAATTACCTTGAGCTTTCGAAAAAGCGTTTTGCTGATGTTACGAAGTAGATATGAAGATCATTACACGTACCGTAGCGATAGAAAATCTTAAAAAATATATCGGCAAAGATTTACGGAGGTTGGCGCTGAAGCACGGAATCACTACCTACGAGACTGGAAAGCAGAATAAAGGCTGGAAAGGCCTCGTACTAGAGCGTCTGGCGGGATTGGAAACGAATGTCTCAAAAGCTCCAAATGGTCTCACGTATGAGCTGAAGTCAGTTAGTTTCCATGACAAGAAGGGATTGCTTGAACCAAAGGAGACAATGGCAATAACAATGATAAACCCCGAGGAATTAAAGGCCCATATATTTTTTGAAAGTCATTGTTGGGCGAAGCTGAAAACCATCGTCTTTTGTGCCGTCATGTGGCATGGAAAAAACGCAGAAAATGCTGAGCTTATCAAAGTTGCAAGTCTGGATTTTGCCGAAGATGACGATCTGATAAGAGAGATTAAAGCCGATTATGATTTCATCCGCAACAAACTTATAAAACATGGCTTTGAGAGTTTGACCGGCAAGGACGGTAAATGGATACAAGCGAGAACGAAGGGGGCTGGACATGGGTCAACTAGCCGCGCTTTTTATGCGCGTACGGATCTAGTGAGAAAGATATTTGAAACTGCTTCCTAAATCGTTTCTTTGCTCTCCGAGAAAAAGACGTGACTTTTTGCAATACCGAATGAGTTCAATCGCTTCACGATAAACTCTCTCATTGCTCCTTCACCCTTAAATGCAACAGTTTTTTTCTTGTCGATAACAGCCCACGCGCCCGCCGCGCGCAAGACGTCCACTTTGTTGAAGACGATGTGTGTCACGCCGTTCATGCGGATGGCGCGTTCGAGCGTCTGCATGTTCATCCAATTCGTCTGGCGCCGGCGGCCGGTCGTCGAACCGAATTCTTCGCCCAGGTCTCCGATTCTGTTGAATATCTCGCCGTCCGGCTGGAACTTCTTGCTTCCGACGTACGTTTCGTAGATTTTGGCGACGCCCCATACATCGCGGATTGCGGTCGCCGGCAGACCGTTCAGCAATGCGCCGGCTGCCGTGCAGTGGCTTGAGGTAACGAACGGGTAATCGCCCCAATCAATGTCGAGTCCGAAACCCTGCGCACCCTCTGCGAGGATATTGATTGTCTTGCCCTTCTCTCCGGTTCTGTCGGAATGCGGGTACCACTCATCGTACAAATCGACGAGGTACGGCTTGAGGCGCGCCACTTTTTCCGCGCGCACGCCCGTGCGTCCGTACTTATCGCGGTATGCGGGGCCGTTGCCCCGACCGGTCGTGCCGATTTTTCCGCCTTTCTTTTTGTCCTCACCCTTGTGCGCCTTTGTGATGACGTGCGTGTTGGTCGCGACGAATATCTTTCCTTTGGTCCGTACGCCGCCTTCCTCAAGCATTTGTATCTCGCGGAAGAACTGGTCGGGGTCGAGCACACAGCCCGAACCGATGACGGATTTTATGCCGAAGAATACGCCCGCCGGAATGTGGTGGGTGATGAATTTCTTTCCTTTATGAAAAATGGTGTGGCCCGCATTACAACCGCCGTTGTAGCGGAGCACGTGGGTATAGGAGTTTTTATGGCTTAAATAGTGGGCAACTTTGCCTTTCCCGCAATCTCCGTACTGGAGATCGACTATGACATCCATCGTTAACACAGCTACCTGAGAGTAGCATCGTGCAGCGTGGAACGCAAATCGAACCGTTTCTACACGAGAAAGCGTATGAGAAAACTGATGGTGACGAGAAGATTATTCATAGCGGCGACATTAGAACGGGTTGCGAATACCGTTACGAATCTCGAAGTGGACGTGAGGACCCGTCGACTTACCGGTCATACCGACATAGCCGATGACCTGCCCTTTCGTTACATGCTGACCTACCGACACCGCGATACTCGATTGATGCGCGTAGAGGGTCTGAGTACCGTTGCTGTGCTGAATAACGATGTATTGGCCGTAGCCCGCATTCCATCCACTCGCTTTGGCAACCATAACGTCGCCTTCGGCAGCTGCGCGAATCGGTGTGCCGACCGGCGCGGCAAGGTCAACCCCGTTATACCCGTGAATTCCTTGCGTCTTCACTCCGCCTTGGATCGGCCGCAGATAGTTGCCGGCCTGCGTCACCGTACCCTGCGTTCCGCTGCGCGTAACCGTACCGGAAACGGACCTGACCGGTGCGGCGGCGATCTCTCCGTCGGGGATGAGGATCTCTGCTCCCACGCGGAGCGAAGCGCCGTCGATATCGTTGAATGTCGCGACCTCGGTCGCGTCGGCGCCGAAGCGTTTGGCGATAGAGGCAATGGTATCGCCTTTCTTGACCGTGTATTTGATGCCCGTGACGGGCAGGATGGTGAGTACCTGACCTATCTGCAGAGCACTGCCTCGCGGCAGGTCATTCGCCCAGAGAATAGTGTTGGGGGACACGTTATACAGTTTGGCGATACCGCTCAGCGTGTCGCCCTCGCGCACTGTATAGACGCTGATCTTGGAGTTCTTCGGTTTCTCGATGTCCGCTATGGTACCGGCCGGACCTTCGGCGGGCATGAGCGCCGAGTCGTCAACGATGGTGATGTCGCCGCCGCCTTTGCCGGCCATGGGGTCGGCGTTCATCGCTGGGCGGGGAAGCGGCATTGTTTGAATGTTGTCGCCTCCCGAAACAATGTTCGCCTGTTTGTCCGAATTCCGCAGGATTGACGCCACGAAATCGCCAAGGACGGAGGCCCGTGCGGTTACCGGCATGAGCGTCCCGAGGACGAGAAGGAGGGAGATGAGGGTAACTGCGTGCCTACCGGCCGCGCGCCCGAAACGTGCCGCGCGCGCGGGTTTGGAAAACTTGTATTTCATCTCTCGCGGACATGCGGCGTCCGGTAGAGAATCACTATTTTTGATACGTATAAGCCGATTTCATCGGCCTTTCACCGTTGCTGTGATGGATATGCAAAAATCACCTTTTGCTCTCCACCTACAGCGAACGATAATAAGCCTAGTTTAAGCCGTGGTACGGGGAATTGTCTGAAAAATGGCTCTACATCTGACTTTATTAGCAGAGCCGGGACGGACTGAGTACCACTCGGTTCACTCTACCTTCACACTCCTTTGAGTCAACCAAGTACAAACAGTAACAGGGGATAACGATTTTGTCAAGAGTTCTGGCCTCTCGTGCTATAGTGCCTGAGTGAAATACCTTGAAGGCCTAAATGACGCGCAAAAACAGGCTGTTTTGCATGTAGACGGCCCGCTTCTCATCGTCGCGGGCGCCGGCGCGGGCAAAACCAAGACCATCGTGCACCGCATCGCACACCTAATAGAAGAGGGAATCTCCCCTTCGTCAATACTTGCGGTCACGTTTACCAACAAGGCGGCAGGCGAAATGCGCGAGCGCGTCCGCATCCTCCTTTCGGAACGCCGTGGCGGACTACCGCTCGTCTCCACCTTCCACTCGCTTGGGGTGAGGCTGTTGCGGGAATTCCACGAGGAGGCAGGTATACCCCGCGGATTCAGTATCTGGGACCGCGACGACAGCGTCCGTGCCGTGAAAGCGGAGCTCAAGCGACTCGACACGGAAGAGTGGACGCCGCGGCAGATACTCTCCGCCATCTCGCGCGAAAAAGGTTCCGGTAAGACCCAGTCCGAGTACCGCGAACACGCGGGGAACCGGCGCGAGCAGCTTGTGGCACTTGTGTGGGAGCGCTACGAGCAGGCGCTCGCCGCCGAAGGTAGTCTCGATTTTGACGACTTGCTCGTTCGCACGCTCTCACTCCTGAAAAAGTCTCCGAAGACGCTGGCCTTGCTGCAGAACCGCTGGCACTATCTCACCGTGGACGAATACCAGGATACGAGCAAGGTGCAGTACGAACTGATGAAGCTCCTGAGCGGCGAGCGCCGCAATATGTGCGTCGTTGGAGACCTCGACCAGTGCATCTACACATGGCGGCAGGCGGAGATAGAAAACCTGCTCTCGTTCGAGCGGATATTTCCTGGCACGAAGGTGGTGCGGTTGGAACAGAATTACCGTTCGACGCGCACCATTCTCGCGGCCGCCAACGCCGTCATAGAGAAAAACACCAATCGCATTCCGAAAACGCTTTTCAGCGAGAGCGAGACGGGTGACCCCATCGTCGTGAACGGGGCGTTCGACGAACGTTACGAAGCGTGGTTCGTCGCAGAACAATCGGCAAACCTTATCGAGCACGGCGTACCGGCGCACGAAATAGCCGTCCTCTACCGCGAGAACGCGCAATCGCGCGTACTCGAAGAGGCGATGATCGCCGCAGGACTGCCGTACCGCGTTCTGGGAACGCGCTTCTTCGAGCGTCGCGAAGTGAAGGACGTACTTTCGTATCTTCGCGCGGCTCTGAATCCGAAAAGCAAGAGCGACCTCGCACGCATCGTGGGAGTTCCGCCACGCGGCATCGGAAAAATTACGCTGGAGAAAATGTTGTCAGGCGGTTCGCTCGGCGCCGCGGGAGCAAAAGTGGCCGCGTTCCAAGAAACGATTTTGAAGATACGGCACGCGGTCAATACCCTTCCCGCATCGGAGGCGGTGCGCTTTTGCATCGAGGCGAGCGGGATACAAAAAATGTACGGGGGCAAAACGGAAGAAGACGCGGAGCGGCTCGGTAACGTGCGTGAACTCGCCAACCTCGCGACAAAGTACGAGCACGACGAGCCGCCGTCCGGCATCGAACGACTTCTGGAGGAGGCGGCTCTCCAGAGCGAGCAGGACGAGTTGGATATGCAAAAAGACGCGGGCGGCATCTCTCTCATGACCGTACACGCGGCGAAGGGGCTCGAATTTGACGCGGTATTCGTGGTCGGAATGGAGCAGGGACTCTTTCCGTCGCTCCGCAACGACGAGTCGCGCGACCCCGAGGAAGAGCGCCGGCTTTTTTACGTCGCTCTCACGCGCGCCCGCAAACACTTGTTTCTTTCATTCGCATACGCGCGCAGTAAATACGGCACACGCGAGAGCGCTCTGCCTTCGGAGTTTCTTTCCGATATCGACCAGCGGTTAATCACGGATGCGCGGCCGATCCCCTCCAGAGACGGGGAGAAAACAGTCCGCTAGCTCCCCCACGCAACTGTACCGGTCGGTACATTTGCGTGGGGATTGGTAGGCGCTCCTTGCCACTTGGTACTTGCTCCTTGATACTTGCCGCATGGGTATGCGGCTCGGGCAACATTTTCTCACGGGGACGTGGGCGGCGCGTGCGCTTACAAATGCGGTGGACGTGCAGGATGGCGAAGCAATCGTCGAGATCGGTCCGGGGAAGGGAGCACTCACGAAAGAACTGCTGTCCACGGGGGCACGTGTCGTTGCGATTGAAAAAGACGAGGCGCTCGCGGCACGGCTCGAAGAGCAATTCGCCGGAGAAATCCGTTCGGGACAGCTGAAAATCATCGCCGACGACGTCAGAAATTTCGAACCCGCGCACCTGCACTTGAAGCGATACGTAGTCGCCGCCAATATTCCGTACTACATCACCGGCGAAATCATCCGCCAGTTCCTCACGACGAACCGCCAACCGCGCGCGATGGCACTGCTCGTGCAGAAAGAGGTCGCGGAGCGCATCATCGCTCGCGACGGCAAAGAATCCATCCTTTCTCTTTCCGTAAAAGCGTACGGAACGCCGAAGCTTGTCGCAAAAGTTTCGCGCGGTAATTTCTCACCGCCGCCTTCGGTTGATTCCGCGATACTGCTTATCCGCAACATTTCGAGAGATTTTTTCGCGGACGTTGATGAAAAAAGATTCTTCGATGTGATTCACGCGGGATTTGCATCGAAAAGAAAGCAGCTGGCCGGAAATCTAAAAAAACACTTTGGTGATTCATCGGCGCTGGCACTCGCAAACTTTCCTGAAAAAGTCCGCGCGGAGGACCTCGCACTCGCGGCGTGGGGAAAAATTACCGCGGCACTCACCGAGAGCTCCCCATCATTGTGATGTACGTGCCCGGCCAAACGATGACCGGCTGTATTGAGATGATGCAGTAATACGGAGCGCCCGCGAGACCGAGAAGCCACTGCCCCGAATGCGTCGGCGCGCCGAATTGATATGTCTTTGTGGAGGTCGTCCAGATGTACGGTCCGCCGCGCGGCGGCCCGAGGTTGGCGTATATCGCCTGGTTGTAGCAAGGAGCCACGATGCTTGCCTGCCCTCCGAACGGAAACGCAAATGCGAAGACGGGGTAGAGCAGTATCAGGATGCCGGATACGAGGAACGAATTCCGCATAGGTACAGTATACGCCATACTTCATACGCTATACTTCTATATATGAACTGGCCCCGCTCACACCCGTATGCGTCCGCTTTGTGCGTGGCGGGAGCGCTTGTCGTCGCGGGTGCGTTCATCGTGGTAAGGAGGACCGCCGCACCTGAGGCGTCGACAATCGCATGGGGTGGGTCAAACGCGCAATTTCTGAATCCGACATCGTATACACCGGCGCAGACGGCGCCTCCGAATCAGGCGGGCGTCGCAGAGCAAGCGGGCACAGGTCAGCCGAGTACAGGGCCCCTTGCTCCCGCACCGAATACTGACCCGAAGAAAACGCCTGCATATACGGGCGACTCGTTTAATTTTGAAGCATTCGTCGCGTCACTCTCGTCGGCTCAAAGCCGGGCTGACGTCGGAGGACAGGCGGACACCGGTGGTTCCGGCGTAAGTCCGTATACATTTATTCCGAGCGGGCTTATGGCGACGACCGCGCCGCCCAAAAGCCGGTCAACAGCGCAGCAGGAACTCTACGACTACGGCAACGACATCGGCTCGTACATACAGTCATTTGAGGAACAGCATACCGGCGCGGTACAAATACTGAAAAATCAGGCCGAGGACCGCAGCAATCCCGCCAAGGCGGCTGCCGTCGGCGTTCTCGCGCGCGCGCTCGAAGACACAGGCAAAAGTATTTCCAACATGGACACGGTGCCCGGCCAAGCGGCCTCGCTCCATACGGCTCTCGCAAAAAGTTACACCGACATTGGGGCGAATCTCGCTCTCATACCAAAAGCGGAGCGCGACGCAGACTTCATACGCGCGGTAGAGACGTACAACGCGTCTGCGGACGTATTCACCAGAAACTACATCGCTCTTGCACAACTTTTCGGCGCGTTTGGTGTCGTCTTTTCACCGAGCGACGCGGGCTCTGTCTTCACGTTTACACCGACCGGGTTCTAGGTTCCAGGTGCAGGGTGTCAGACTCCGGAACCATGCGGGGATTTCCCCTGAAACCTAGTCGCTGGAATCTAAAACCTGTTTTCTGTGCGCTATACTATTCGTGTGGAAAGACAACGCGCGAGCACAAGCGTGGGCCGTTTATTGTATGGGGGATTTTCTCCTATCGTAGTGACGGCGGCGCTTTCCGTTTTGATACTCGTGGGCGCCGTCGGGCTCGAACTGCGACAGTTCATGCGGGACAAAAGCGCCGTTTCCTCGTACTCGAGTACGCAGGAAAGCGCCGCGGGCGCGGATGCGGCTGCCGCCTCGGAATCTGCGGCCGATTTGACTTCTATCGGCGGGGAAACAACCGCGCTCGGCGACACTGTCTTGGACGGATTGGTCACGCGCTACGTGACCCTTCAGGAACAAGGTCTCTACACGCCGGAAATCGGCGAACAAGTCGCGGAAAAAATGGCGTCTTCGCTCACGATACCCGTCACGTACAAAACGTACACGCAATCCGACATCCGTACGGATCCCGACACGTCGTACACGCGCATGCTCGCGTACCGCACCGATTTGCAGAAGGCTTTTGCTCCGCTTCTCAAAAACAAAGACCCGGAATTCGAGATATTTGCGCGGTTTGCCGACACCAAGGACCCCATCTATCTCGACAAACTGCGCGCCGCCGCGAAGAACTATTTCGCCGCGGCGGATGCGGCGGCTACCATCGTCGTTCCGCAAGATGAATCGCCGCAACACATCGCCGTACTGAACGCACTCCAACAATTCGGGACGACGCTCAACCTGATGGCGGACAACGCGGGTGACCCGCTCGCCGCAGTGGTGCTCCTGCGCTCCTACAATCAGGCTGAATCCGACGTGTTCGCCTCCTTCAAGGCACTCGTCACGTACGAGAAACAAAAACGGTCATGAACCCCATTAGATAAGACGTACTGTATATATGCTAAACATCCTCTTTACTTTCAATAAAAAAGTGCGCGTGCAATCGAACCACCTATCTAACGGGGTGGAAAACACCTCCGTCGGCATACTCTTGGCATTACTGGCATTCGCTCCGTTCGCCGCGGTCGCACAAGACCGTCCGACCGACGCGGAGGCGGGCGGCAACAACCCCGCCCAAACTCCGACCACCGCATACAATTTCATGCGGCAGGGGATTTTCGACTGCAACCTGAACGGCGCGTACGCGATGAGTGTCGGCGCCATGGCGGCCACGAGCGGCGTCTACGTCCCCGTGGCAGATGCGACCGTCGAACTCAACACGGGAATTATCGTGTACAAGGAATGCGTCCTGCGCGAAGTGGTGAACAGGGAGCGCGAGGCCGCGATGGAAGCATATTTCAAAAAGGCATACGTCGGCGTTCAGACAGGCCGCGGCGGTAATCCGCAATACGTCGTAGACCAAAGAGGAGAGGAGCTGAGCGTCGTGATGGACCCGACGATGCTCCGGATACTCCAAGGCGGCGCTCTCCAACCGCTCAATCCGTCATTCAAAGACACCGTCACGCGCGCCGTCGCCCGCACGTACGAGACCCGGACGCGCGCCTCGGAATCCGCCCTCGCGTGTTCATACGATGGCGATCTCAACGGCGAACTTACCGCCCCGACACGCTCGTTCAGCTGGGAGGGACTGGAAGCGCTCGCCGAGCCGGCATGCAATCCGCTCGGCGCGTACTACCTCGCCGACGACCTCGCGAGCAATTCAATCGCGCAGGCGCTCGCGTACCAGCGCACCCAGTGGGACTGGGGCCGCGGCTACTACTCGGTGGTGGATGGGAACGGCAACATCGTCACACCCGCGGTCAACGTACAGGAGTCGTTCCAAAAGATGCTCAACAGTCCGGTAGAACAGCTTCAAAGCGCCAACGACATAGGCCAGATGATAGGCGCGTTGTATGCGGGAATATCCACCCAGATAATTTCGGACAACCGCGGACTCGCCGGGCTTTCGCGAGGCGTCGGCGGACAAGCTTCATATTTGGATCAGGCCTCGGCGGAATCCTCGCAGGGCTTGCGCAACGCCGCGTCGAACGTCGCCATACAAAGTCTCGTCACGGCGCAGAGGACGGAGGCCTCATATTTCCAGAAGGTGAACGCTATCGCCTCGGCACTCACGCAGACCATCTTGCAGCTGAGAAGCGCCGAGAGTCAGTGCTGGAACCTCATCATCCCGAAGGTCTGCTCGACATCGCTCGCCGCCGACAACACGTGCACCTCGTCCGTTTCTGCATGTACTGGCGACTCGTGCGGGACCGGCTCCATGCTCAAAGTCGCGACTTCAACGACGTTCTCGCAACCCATTATTGACGCCCGCATCAAGCCGCTTGCGGCTGACACGGTAACGAACATCAACGTTTCGCAAAACGCTCTCAGACTTATTGACCAGATGATTCAAGGTGTCACCAACACCGCATCCTCCAACGCGCAGCTCGTCTCCATACGGCAACTCGACTCCCTCGTGGCACAGCACCTGCTACACATCCCGCCCGATGTCACAACAGTGACGCAACAACTGGACAGCGTGCAGGCGGCCATGACGACGCTCGTTACGAACACGATACAGGGAGCCGACGGGACGAGCGGCTGGGCCAACTCGCCGACGGTCCGCCCGGGCTGGTGCAACGTGAACAACACCGCGGTCGTCGACGCGTGGAAAAAATGCTGGGACAAAAACAATCCCGACAGGTCCGCCTGTCCTACGCCATGAATATGACGCATCTCAACAAACTTTCCCCAAAATCTGCGGTTCTACTTTTCAGTATTGCGCTGTTGGTCGTGTTGGCCCCTGTCTCACATATCCCGCAACAACGTTTTATTCAGATCGCGGAAGCTGCCAGCTGGACTGACTTAACGCAACGATGTCAAAACCTGATTGCGTGTGAGAGATCGGATATGACGACAATCCGGCAGTTACTTGCGGAGGAGAATTCGAGATTATCGCAGACGCAGAAAAATTTCTTGCGGAGTAAGTTCCTGGAACTAGGCGGCAGTGCTAGCGATCTAAAACCGCCTGAATCTTCCTCTTGTAATTTCAGCAAAGATTTGGCGCCTTTCTTTGACCCCGGCTGTTGGCTGCGAACCTTGGGCGCCCTCACAACCAGTATTTTTGTATATATCGGCGTCAAACTGCTCACGCTGGCCGGCTACTTGTTCAACTTCCTGGTAGACTACACTATTGTCGACTTCAAGGGCGCTATCTACGATAAGATAGGGTCCGCCGTCGAGCTGGGCTGGACGGCTTTCCGCGATATCGCAAATATCATCATCATCGGCATATTTACCTTTACCGCAATATCTATCATCGTCGGCCTCAAAGAGTTCGGGCAGAAAAAAATGATAGCGCGTGTGCTCATTATCGCCGTCCTCATCAATTTCAGCCTTCTCTTCACCAAAATGATAATCGACGCGTCCAATTTTACTGCTATCCAATTTTATAACGCCTCTTTGGCGCAAGTGGCCGGCCCGGGCGTAGCTGGCGGAAGTACGAGCGTGACGATAGCCGACGCAAGTGCTATCGCAGGTACGGCGGCGGCTACGGCCGGAGTGACTAGTAGCGGTATTGCCGGCCAATTCATGCAAACTATCGGTATTACGGGATTCGCCGACTCATACAACGACATACGAAAAATACAGGAAAAAGAAAAGAACGGACTCATAGGCATCGGCTTCGGTATCCTCTCCCTCATATACCTCCTCGGTGCGGCGATTGTGCTTTTCTATGGGTGCTTCCTTCTCATCTCGCGCGCGATACTCCTCATTTTCCTCATGCTCACCGCGTCCGTCGCATTTGCCTCGTATCTCGTCCCCACGTGGGAGACCAGCCGCTACGGCTGGAAAACGTGGTGGAGCTCACTTCTGAAGACGGCCGTTTTCGCGCCGATACTCATGATATTCCTCTGGATTACGCTCAACATCGCGCAAAAGCTTGCGGTGGACGGCAAGACACTCGGCGGAGTTGCCACCGAACCGGGGAGCAACATGGCGGCGGTCTTTTCATACATCATGATTCTCGGACTGCTCTTCCTCTCCTTCAAGCTCTCCTCGAGCTTCGCGGGTAAAATAGCAGGATTCAATATCGCAGGTTCCGCGCTCAAGTTCGCCGCAGGTGTGCCGTTGGCGCTTGGAGTCGGTCTTGCAGGGTCCGTTCTCCGCAAGGGCGGGCGGTTGGCGGCACTCGGAGCGGAATCTGCGGATAAACGCCTGACTCAAGCGACGAGACTCCGTGCGCAAATGGACGCAACAAAATATCCTAAGGAACACGCACAGCTGGGCAAGATGATACGAGGCTTGGAACGAAGTAAGAGTGTCGGAGGCTTTCTCTCCAAGAGCAGTTTCGCCCTAGGCAACACCGGACTTGGTAAGACGCTTGCCAAAGCGGCCGGCGTGTCGCCGAAGCTCATGGGGGAGGGCGCGAAAGGCTTCGGCGTGAAGGCACAGGAAACGGCAGACGCCGCGGCAAAGCGAGCGGCAGAGGTTACCGTTTCCGACGAAACGGCACGTGCGGCCGCGCGGAAAGAGGTTGCCGAAAAACAAGACCGGCGCGAGCGACGCGAAGCAATCAAGCAACAACGGGACGCAAACGCCGCCATCGTGCAGACCGAACAGGAAACGGCAAAAACGACAAAAGACAATGAACAACTCCTCAGTAAGTTGGCGACGGCAAAGCAAACTGTTCAGGTTGTTGAGAATGAAGCGAGCAAAGAAAAAGTCGCGGTGCGCGACCGACACGACCCGGCCATCCAAGAAATGGAGCGGCAATTTACGGCAGCGCAGGACGGACAGGCGAAGGATAACATCCGCGAGCAGATTATCGCGCGCAAAACGCAGCGCGAGAACGAGCTTAAGCAACAAGACGTGCGCATCAACGAGGCACGAGGCACACTTAACACTATTCAGTCTCGAATCGACACCATTGATGCACCGCTCAAAGCCGCGGAGGAAAAGTTTAAGAAAAGTAGTGAGGAGTATGAAAAGTTTGTCGAGGAGGACGAGCGGCTCATCGACCAACGGAAGAAGGAAATTGTGGAGCAGGGTAAGGCGTTAGCGCAGGACTTCGCCGGCGATATTGCACACGGACGAATGACAAATATCATTCCGCGAGCGCTCGGTGAGGATGTGGATAATGATTACACCGCTCGTCTGGCACGAAAGAGTGGGAAGAAGAAGATACGAATTAAAGACCTCAGTGAGAGGGAGCTCGCACGCCGGCAAGCGTTGACGGACGCGGGAGAAAACGGTCCCGCAAGCCCCGCCCCAAGCGCCGGCACTACCGGAACGTAATCACGCGATATGGACCCCGAAGATAACGATCTAAAAGAGAGGCTGCAGAAGCGGTTTCAACAACTGCCGCAAGTCGTCCAGAATGCAATCACGTCCGCAGACGTGGAACAGCATCTTCGTAAGATGGCGGAAACACAAAAGTTACACTTAGACCAATGGGAGACTTTGGAAAACGAGGTGATGTTGACTCTGTACGGATTCCAACCGGCTGAAGACCTCGAAAAAAACATTAAAAGTGAGGTGGGGGTATCGGACGAAGTGGCGAAATCTCTCGCGGAAGACGTGTCCAAAATCGTTTTCCAGCCGATACGCGAAGAACTGGAGCGGCAACTCGAGCATCCCGATGCAAAAGCAGTGGAGGTGAGCGGCGTGGAGACGGCACGGACGCAGATGCTTGCCGGCGAGGCCGCGAAGTCGGCCGCCCCTCCCGTCCTGCCCGCCACTCCGCCTGCGGAACCGGTCACCGGGACAGTCGTGCGCGCGCCCGTCTCGGAAGCGTACAAAGCGGGAGAGCCTTCGACAACCCGCAAATCCGTAGAGGACGACCCGTACCGCGAGCCTCCGGCGTGAACAACGCACGGTGCCGCCTTCTGCACTGATATACTAGAGCTATGCAGTTTCAAGTGCCGCAGTTTATAGAAGTGGAAGACAAAATCTTCGGCCCTCTCACGTTCAAGCAATTCATCTACGTGGGCGGAGGGCTTGGCGCTGCCTATATTGTCTGGCGCGTGCTCCCCGTATATTTCGCCGCACCGCTCATCGCGGCAATCGGGGGTCTTGCCGCCGGTCTCGCATTCTTCCAATTCAACGGCCGTCCGTTCATCATCGGTCTTGAAAATGCATTTTTCTTCTTCATCCGCGGCAAGCTCTATCTGTGGAACAACACCCGTAAAAAGGAATCGAGCGCTCCGATAGCGGGGAAGGTCGCTCCGGGAAACGCTCAGACATACGTGCCGAAGCTGGCGGAAAGTAAACTGCACGAGCTCTCGTGGAGCCTCGATATCAAGGAGCGCATCGCACAAGGGGTGGCCAACGACGAAGAGCGGCGCTTGGTGCAGACGGGAGAAGCTATAGTGGCGCCGGTTCGCACGGCGCGCGGCACGGCCGGCCTCACGGGTAATACCCAACGTTGAATATGCCCACACAAACAGAAGACAAGGGTCCGCGCGCAAGCGCCCGCTCGACGCAGGAATTCCTGCCTGTTTCCGAGGTGCGCGACGGCGTCATTATTCTCAAGGACGGCAGTCTGCGCGCGATACTTCTCGCGTCCTCTCTCAACTTTGCGCTCAAATCCGAGGACGAGCAGACGGCGTTCATCATCCAATTCCAGAATTTTCTCAACTCGCTCGATTTTTCCTGCCAGATATTCGTACAGTCGCGCATGCTCGATATCCGTCCCTACGTGGCGACGCTCGAGGCCGCGTACAAAGAGCAGTTGGATGACCTGATGCGCATCCAGATACGCGAATACATCGAGTTCGTCAAAAGCTTCACCGAAGCGGCCAACATCATGACGAAAAATTTCTTCGTCGTCGTGCCGTACTCGCCGACCATCAATATCGTCCGCAAAGGCCCGCTCTCGCTCTTGCCGTTCGGCAGGAAGAAGGGCTCGACCGAGGAAGCCAACAGGACATTCGAGGAACAGGTCTCGCAACTCGAGCAACGAGTTTCCATCGTCCAGCAGGGACTTGTCCGCACCGGTGTGCGTACGGTACAGCTCGGCACCGAAGAGGCGATAGAGTTGCTTTACAAGATGTTCAACCCAGGCGAGGAAGGCAAACCGATGCCGCTGCAAAAATAACCGTATGGCACTCTTGGACATATTCAGAAAGAAAAAAGAGGTGGAAAATCCCAACGTGCTTCCCGTTTTGCCGGAGGAGATATACAAGCTTGGCGTGCTTGACCTTCAGGATGTCATCGCGCCGCACGCGCTTCGCGTCAACTCCCGCGAGCTCGACTTGGGAGAAAAAATCGCCCGTACGTTCTTCGTCATTTCCTATCCGCGTTTCCTCACCACGGGATGGTTCGCGCCCATCATCAACATGGACAAAGTGATAGACATCTCCATCTTCATCCACCCGATGGACACCAACGAAATGCTCAGGAAATTCCAGAAGAAGGTCGCCGAAGTCCAAAGTCAGATATCCACGCGCGAAGAGAAGGGGATGGTGCGCGACCCGATGCTCGACACCGCCTACTCCGATTTGGAGCAGTTGCGCGATTCTCTCCAGCAGGCGCAGGAGCGCATCTTTGAAGTGGGGCTGTATCTCACCATCTACGGCAACACGCGAGAAGAGACAGACAAAGTGGAGACCGAGGTGCGCTCCATCCTTGAATCCCGCCTCGTCTACATCCGCCCCGCGCTCTTTCAGCAGGAACAGGGCTTCCGCTCAGTACTGCCGCTTGCGACCGACGAAATCAATGTGCACACCAAGCTCAACTCCGCGCCGCTGTCCTCTATTTTCCCATTCATCTCATTCGACCTCACGAGCGACCGCGGCATTCTCTACGGTATCAACAGGCACAACTCTTCGCTCATCCTCTTCGACCGGTTCTCGCTCGAGAACTACAACTCGGTAACCTTCGCCAAGTCCGGCGCAGGAAAATCCTACACGACCAAATTGGAGATTTTGCGCTCGCTCATGTTTGACACGGAAGTCATTGTCATCGACCCCGAGCGCGAGTACGAGTATCTCGCCGAGACGGTCGGCGGCAGGTATTTCAATATCTCGCTCTCGTCCGAACACCACATCAATCCGTTCGACCTCGCTATCCCGCGCGAAGACGAGAACCCCGCCGACGTACTGCGCAGCAACATCATCACGCTGGTCGGCCTCTTCCGTATCATGTTGGGCGGCCTTACGCCGGAAGAAGACGCTGTCATCGACCGCGCCATCACCGAGACCTACGCGCTCAAAGACATCACCGCCGACGCAAATTTCGCGCTCGTGGAGCCGCCGCTTCTCTCCGACTTCGAACTTGTGCTCTCCGGCATGGAAGGCAGTGAATCGCTGGTGGCGCGGTTGTCGAAATACACGAAGGGCACGTGGTCGGGATTCATGAACCGGCCGACCAACGTGGACATGAACAAAAAGCTCATCGTATTCTCGGTGCGCGACATGGAAGACGACCTGAAGCCCGTCGCGATGTACATCATCACGCACCACATCTGGAACGCCGTGCGCAAAGAGCTCCGCAAGCGCCTCTTGGTCATCGATGAGGCGTGGTGGATGATGCGTTCCGAAGACACGGCGTCGTTCCTTTTCTCCATCGCGAAACGCGGCCGCAAATACTATCTCGGCATTTCCACCATCACGCAGGACGTTTCCGACTTCTTGAACTCGCCGTACGGCATACCGATGATTACCAACTCCTCTATTCAGCTTTTGCTCCGTCAATCGCCGACGTCGGTGGACCTTGTGCAACAAACCTTCAAGCTCTCCGACGAAGAGAAGTACCTGCTCCTCGAATCGGACGTGGGCGAGGGCATCTTTTTTGCGGGATTGAAACACGTCGCCATCAAAGTCATCGCGTCATATACGGAAGATCAGATCATCACGTCGGACCCCTCGCAAATCCTCGCAATCAAAAAAGCAAAGATGGACCTCGCGCAGGCGAGCGACGCGGCGGTCCTGCAGACGCAGACGAATGCCGCGGACATCGCCGCGGCGGCGACGGAAGCCGCCGCGAAAGTGCAATCATCGCCGGTAAATTTCAACGCCCCGGAGTTAGCGTCCGCCGCGGCGCAGAAACAATGAACACGGCACGAACGCTTCTGGGAGGGCTCGCCGGCATCGTGCTTGTCGTCGGAATCTTCGGCGTCTCGCCCGCGCACGCGCAGTTCGGTCTGCGGGGCATAGAGAGCGCCATCTCGATAACCTTCGAGCCTGCGCATCCGCGTGAAGGCGATACTGTTCGCCTCACGGCGCGCAGTTCCGTGTTCATCCTCTCGGAAGCCGACATAACGTGGAACGCGGACGGCAAAAAGATCGCAGGAGGCAGAGGTGTCGAATCGGCCGACGTGACCGTCGGAGTATTCGGCTCAGAAACTGATGTCGAGGTCAGCGCGGAAACTCCCGACGGAACCACGGCCGTCGCGCAAGCCACCATCGTGCCGACATCGCTCGACCTGCTTGTTGATTCCGATTCCTACGTGCCTCCATTCTACCGCGGCGGCGTGCGCGCGTCGGCGGGGACGTCGCTCCTCCTCGAGGCAAGACCGCGCTTCGTGCTTTCCGGCAGGCTCATGCCTGCCTCCGAGTTGTTGTATACGTGGAAGCGCAACGGGGAAGTACTCGGTTACGTTTCCGGTCGCGGGCAGTCGAGCGTTCGCATTCCTTCGCCGCACCTGTTCGGCACCGATACTATCACCGTTGAGGTCCGCACCGACGACGAGCTTCTCGCGAATGAACGCTCGGTCTCGATATCATCGGTCGTGCCTGTTCTCGCGTTGTATGTTGACCACCCGTTGTTCGGTATTCGGTACGAACGCGCGCTTCCCGCTTCCGTCTTTTTGCAGGAATCTGAAGCGACGTTTGCCGCCGTTCCGTATTTTGCACAGGCGCGGAACATCAACGACAGCGCGCTCCGGTTCGCCTGGCGGGTGAACGACACCCCGATTGCACCGAGCCCCTCGAATCCGAGCGAAATTACCATCAACGCCAACAACTCGACAGGCCTAGCTCACTTGGACCTCGTGTTTACCCACGCGACGAACCTGTACACCGACGTGAAGAAGGCCTGGAATATAAATCTTTCGACCGGCGCAGTCCCACAGGACCAGTTCCACGATGTCAATTTCGGCCAATAACATATGAACAAACGCGTCATTATCCAATACACGCTGGCTGGCATTATCGTCCTCATCCTCGGCGGACTTACCGGCTGGTACGTCTTCCTCCGCACACAAACGAACCGGACTGCGGCGCAAGATTCCGCGCGCGGCTTCGGGTCAGCGGCCCCGGTAGGCAACGCCGGCTCGGGCGCCGGCACTTCCGCGGGCGGTACCGGCAATACATACGGCGGTATCGGCGGCTCAAATAGCGGCTCCTTATCGCCAGCCGGACCGGGTGGCACGGGCTCGGCCACGGACGCATATGTGTCGCCGACATCGCAGACCTTTTCTTCCGCCGCCGGCACGGGATTTTTCTCGCGCGTATGGCGCTCGATTTTCGGCAGCGGGACGGGCGTATCACTGCCCCCGGATGCCGCTTCGTTATTCGGACAAAGCGGAACCTCCACTCTCACCTCGCAAGCGAGTACGGAACCCGTGACCGCGCCGCGGCCGCCGCAACTGTGGCACGTCCACGGCAAACCGGTCGCCGGTCTTGGATTTATCGGCAGCGGAGGGAACGGGCGTTTGCGGTTCGTGGAACGTTCGAGCGGGTACGTGTTTGAGGCCGAGCCTGTCTCCGGCAATGTAACGCGCCTCACCAACACACTCATGCCGAAGATTTACGAAGCTGTCGTGACCGGCAACGGCCGCGTCATCGAGCGCTCGCTTGATTCGGCCGGTGATATTTCGACATTCGTCGGTTCGACCTCGGTTGCAGTAGCAACGTCCGGCACCGCATCGGCCTCGCTCACGGGTGTCTCGCTTGATAAAAACATTCTCCGCATCACAACCGACCCGAGAACCGGCTCTTTGTTTTATCTTGTTGAAGACGAGAGGGGAGTATCGGGAATGCGCTCGGACTGGAACGGGGCAAGAAAAACAAAACTATTTTCATCGGTTATTACCCACTGGAGGCCGCAGTGGCTTTCGGACGGCCGCATTATTCTCACGCAGGCGGCGCTTGATGACGCACCCGGCTACGCATACGAACTCAAGAGCGACGGCACCCTGAGCCCGCTTCTGCGCGCTGTTCCCGGCCTTACTGTCCTGCCGCGCCCCTCGGGTGGCGCGGGCGCATCGGGGAGTCTCTTGTGGGGGCAGTCCGAGGGAGGCACGCTCTCTCTGTTCGCGCAGGTGAATTCGAGCGCGACGGCGGTTACAATTCCCCTTAAGACGGTGGCGGACAAGTGCGTATGGTCGCTCGAAAGAAATCCCGTCGCGTACTGCGGCGTCCCGCAGACGCCTCCCGCTCCCGGCTTTCTGGACCGTTGGTACCGCGGCGTCTTTCACTCTTCCGACGCAATCTGGCGCGTGGACGCAAGCGCGGGCACGGCGGAACTTATCTACACGCCACCATCCGGTACCTCGCTCGATGTCGAAAATCCTGCCGTGGACAGCGACGGTAATTACATCGCATTCATGAACGCCGCGGACAAGTCGCTTTGGCTTCTGCGGATACTGAAATAACCCTATGTCCACCCGAGTCCTGCACATACTGATTCTCCTAATCCTCTCGGCGGCAGCTGTCGGTCTGTGGAATATGCCCAACGTCGTCCACGCCGACCCCGCAGGTCCGTGCAGCGCGTTTGACGACCGCGGATGCACCGCTTTCGTACCGCTCGCGGAGACGTCCGGCTCTAAGCTGGGTCAGATGTACAGCACTTCGGGCGACCTCTCGAATTTCATCAACGGCCTTTTCAAGTTCGCTATTGCGATAGGCGCCATCCTCGCGGTACTGCGACTTGCATACGCGGGCTACCTCTACATGGGTCAGGCCGATATGTGGAGCTCCAAAGGCCGCGCACGGGAGGTCATCAAAGACGTGACTCTTGGACTTCTGCTTCTGCTCTCCATCTACCTCATCCTCTTCCAGATAAATCCGAATATTCTGAAATTGAAAGCGCTTGATGTGCTGAAGAACAACGCCGCACAATCGCAGACGCCGTCCGGCGCGAGCGGGGCTTCTTTCACGGACGAACCGGGTTTCAACGGCATCGGCACAACGCTTCCGGGCGGCACTTCGCCTGGCGATATGGGTGTCTATAATAATGCGGCCGCCGTTCCAAGAGGTGCGTGGTGTTACCCCATAGGAACGCAGTTTGAGTGTGCGGGGAATTCCACTGCTTGCACAGATTCATTGAACTACGAAAAAAGTCAGGCGGCGAATCCGGGCTCTCTTCCCGCATCCTGCACGCAGCGCTGACTAGAGAGTGCTTACGTAGCGGATGACGACGCGGCGGTTGCGGCCTTCGCCTTGTGATTCCGTCTTTACGTTCGGTGAGTCTTGTAGTGTCGTGTGAATGATGAGGCGTTCGTACGAACTCATGGGAGAAAGTTCGACATCGTACTGAAAAGAACGGGCGCGCTCCGCCATCATGAGCGCTTTCGCCTGCAGATCCTTTATCTGTTTTGCGCGATAGTCGTTGACGTCCACCAAAAACATCGGCGTGCGCTCGGCGGGCTCGGTATCGCTTCCGGAAGAAACGGCGGCACCCCGCTTTTCGTATATTTTCTTTACGAGCGTATCGATGGCATGCACCGTGTCGCCGTGCGCGCCGATGAGCGTGTGCGCATCGTCGTTCGTCCGGATAGAAAAAATCTCCTGTCCCGCGACTGAGCTCTTCTCGATGGTTGTGTTCGGTAGACCGAGTTTCGCGAGAAGCTCTTTGAGTATGGTTTCAACAATATCGTGCATGGAGGGCACTATACCCCATGAGATAACCTGCCACAACATTCGCGGCGAATAATTGTTTCAGCTCGCAATCAGGTGTTGCCGATGGCAACGGACATTTTTATCTCACGGGGTATACCCACACACGCGGCGCAGAAATCAAAACCTCTTTCCCGAAAGGTATTCCTGTCCGATCATGAACAAATTGCTCGTGAGCCAGTACAGAGGTGCCGCGGCCGCGATGAAGTAGGAGATGACGCCGAACATCACAGGGAACACGTACCGCGCCTGGAGGTCGAAGCTTTTTGCCATATCGCCGGACAGCGACGCCTCAACGGGAGTCGCGTCCGGTACTTTCTCGCGCGGCCCCATGGAGAGCCGCGAGTACACGAGCTGCGAGAGCGCTATCAGTACCGCGAGGACGATGTTGTGGCTTGCGGCCATATCGACAAAACCGAGAAACTCCATGTTTACCGCATCGGGCACCTGGACGAACGAGTAGAGTAGGGATGTGTCTATCGTGGGCAGGCCGCCGCGCAAGAAAACGAGATAGAGTCCGATGAGCACGGGAAATTGTATGAGGAGCAACCCGATGCTCGCGAACGGATGCACCCCTCGCTCCTTGTAGAGCGCGAAGATTGCCTGACTTTGCTCCGGAGAATTTTTTTTGTACTTTTTCTTTATTTCTTCCACCTCCGGCGCGACTTTCTTCATCGCGATTTGTGACTCTATGACGCGCCGGGACAGCGGGAACACGATGATGCGCACGATTATCGTGAGCGCGATGACTGCGAACCCCACATCGTGAGAGGGGATGATGCCGACCAAAAAAACGAGCCCGTTGTACAGAGGATCGTAAATTGTCGTGTGAAAAATCGCGGATATCATGTGATGGCCATTGTATCCCGTAGACCACTTCGCTCCAAAAGCGTGAGGATATCTCTTTGCGCCTGTGCGAACGAAGTGTCCGCGGCCTCGCGCTTCGCGTGAAAGACGAGGGCGACGGATTTCTCGGTGCGTTTGATGAGCGGACGCACCACTTCGCGGCACTTCCGGTCTATCGCGTTGCGGACGACCGCACGGGCGGCGATTTTCTTCGACACGACGCAGGCAGTCTTTGAGTTAGCGCTCTGCGGCAGGGGAAAGACGGTGAGTGAGAAGTACGTGCCATGCACCCGCCGTGATTTCACCCGCTTCAGGGTCGTGAAATCGGAGCGAGAGAGCCGGTATTTTTTTGGCATTACACCGAAAGCCGCGCCCGCCCCTTCCGGCGGCGGCGGCGAAGAACGTTTCGGCCGGAAGCGGTCGCGCTGCGCGCGCGGAATCCGTGCGTCTTCGCTCGCTTACGCTTCTTCGGCTGCCACGTTCGTTTCATCGCGCTACTATACCCGCTTTTTTGATTAATTCAACCTCCTGAGCGACGCCGGCGCATGCTTGTGGAACATCGCGCAGCGAATAGAGAAGCGGCGATGCCGTGTCGCAGTAGTGATGAGCGCTGGAAATACTCCGAAGTTCGTGTTCTAGAAGCATGCGCCGGCGTCGCGATTCTCATCCCCACCCTATCCACAGCTTATGCACCCGACTCCGAAAATGGCGCGGCCTTTCCCTCGAAACTTCCGCGCGTATAATGTGCAGGCTTGATGCGCATGACCACCTTTTCTATGAGCAACCGCGAACTTTGGCAAAACGCACTCGTACAAATCGAGCTCGGCACCTCTGAAGCGTCGTTCCGCACGTGGTTCCGCAACACCGATATCGCCAGTCGCGACGCCGGCACTGTCCACGTGGCGGTTCCCTCTAAAATAGTGAAGGAATGGCTCATGGAGAAGCACCACAAACTCATCGTGAAGGCTCTCCGCGGTCTCGACAACACCGTCCGGACCGTTGAGTACGCCGTCCACCGTTCCGTAGCCGCTCCGGCGGAGCGAAAATTGCCCCGTTCGCAGGCGCAGGAGAACGCGGCGCTCGACCTCGAGAGTCTGTATATAGACAAACGCGACAACCTGAACCCTCGTTACACGTTCGAGACTTTTGTCGTGGGACCCTTCAACGAACTCGCGCACGCTGCCGCAAAAGCCATCCTCGAGCGGCCCGGTCTGGCGTACAATCCCTTGTTCGTATACGGACAAACGGGCCACGGCAAGACACACCTTATCCAAGCCGTAGGAAATTACTTCAAGAAGGGACACGCAAACAAAAAAGTCCTGTACGTGACGTCCGAGCGCTTTTCCATAGATTATATAAACGCTGTTCGCGCGGGGCATGCCAACAATTTCAAGGACCAGTACCGCCAATACGACGTACTTATCATGGACGACGTGCAGTTCATAGCGAATACCGAAAAAACCCAGGAGGAATTGTTCCATTTGTTCAACGCGATGCGCGACAACAACAAACAAATCGTATTCTCGTCCGACAAACACCCGGCACTTCTGCCGGGGCTTGAGGAGCGTTTGAAGGGCCGGTTCGGCGCCGGCATGATCGCGGAAATCCCCGAGCCCGACGTGGAGTCGCGCATCGCTATTATTAAGGCGAAAATAGAGCAACATGGCTTCTCCATCCCCGAGGACATCATCCAATACATCGCGGAAAGCCTGCGCGGAAACATCCGTGAGCTTGAAGGTGTGCTCAATATGATTGTGTGCAAGTCCCAGCTCAAGGGGAAAGCGGTGACGCACGCCGACGTCCGCGCCCTCATCAAACACAACATTAAACCGAGCCGTGGTGTATCCATCGACGAGGTTGTCCGCCGCATCGCGCAGTACTACGATATTCCGGAGAAAAGTATCTATGAGAAAACGCGCAAAAAGGAAGTGGTAAAGCCGCGCCAGATAATCATGTACATGTTGCGCGAAGAGTTTAGCGTTTCGTATCCCTCGATAGGGGAGAAATTAGGAGGACGCGACCACACCACCGTCATTCACTCATGCGAGAAGATAAAGGAAGAGCTCAAATCGACTCCCTCGCTCGAGCAGGAGCTGGACCATATCCGCACACTCATCCATGCATGATCAGAGTACCTCACATCGGTTCGTCGTCTCAAACGCTTGAAAGTTTCTTTTTTGGTTTTTCCTCACTCTACGCGGTGAATAACCCTGTGTACACCGGGTGCGCGGCGGGCGCACAACCCGCCACTAATCCACATCTGAGAAATATTTTTTTCCCTGTCCCCACATTGTCCGAGTACTCGCCAAAAGTTGTGAACACCGGTGACCGCCGATTTTGCGAGGGATCATCACAACAGTCTCTACTTTCCCACAGTGTCCACAGCACTAATAGTAGTAATAGTATTTAATATTAAAAAGGTATGAAGATAGCAACAACAAAAGATAAAGTCCTGAATGCTGTATTGTTGGCGGAGCGAATCACAGGAAAAAAAGAATCGCTGCCGGTTCTTTCCTGTGTGTTGTTGGAGGCGGGTAAGGAACTTGTGGTCAGGGCGACAAATCTGGAAGCGGGAATAGAAATAAGTGTTTCGTGTGATGTGGAAGATAAAGGCATCATCGCAGTACCGGCGGCGGTACTTTCACAAACATTGCGGTCTATCTCGGGCGACAAAATATCCTTCAAAACCGAAGAGGGAAATCTGGTGATTGAGTCGCGCGGCACCAAAACCCTCATCAAATCAATTCCACACACCGAATTTCCTTCGCTCGGCGACGGACGAGACAAGAAGGGTATTAATGTTGAAAGAACCGAACTTATGCGCGGTATCCAGTCGGTCGCGTACGCGGCATCGCCGTCTATGATACGGCCGGAGCTCGGGAGTGTATATATCTCCATCCAACCGGGTGTTCTCATGTGCGTCGCAACAGACTCGTTCCGGTTGGCGGAGAAGAAAATATCCGGCGTTGCGGGGAAGCAAAGCGCGGAACTCCTCGTACCTCTCAAGCACGCCCTTGAACTTACTCATGTGCTCGAGCGCATCGCGGATTCGGCCGTAAATCTGTCTGCGGACGATTCACAGATGTCTGTTTCCGCGGGGAATGTGTGGTACGTGTCACGCGTCGTGGACGGTAATTTTCCCGACTACAAGGAAATCATCCCGAAAAAATTCGCCACCGAAGCAACAGTCCTGAAAAACGACTTGGCGGAGATGTTGCGGAAGGCCCGCGTGTTTTCCGGCAACGACCAACACGTGGGTCTTCACGTGTATCCGAAACGGAAGATATTCAGCGCGACGGCACGCAGTGCGGACGTCGGCGAAATGTCGGATTCCATAGATGCGGCGGTTTCCGGTGAGGATATTGATATTAATTTCCATATAGGATACGTCGCCGACTGCCTCTCGGTCATTGAGTCTGACTCGATAACACTGGGTTTCGCGGGCGCGGGGAGGCCGCTGGTTGTCCGCGGCGTCTCGGACCCCTCGTTCACCTACCTTGTGATGCCGCTCAACCGGTAATATGCATGAGCGGCGCTATGGCAAGCTTTAGAGTGCGGGAAGCGGGGGAGCACGAAATTTTTGATCCGCTCGCACTGTGTCCCGAGACACCGTTTACGCAGGCGCATTTCTACGGCGCGTGGCAGCAATATTTGGGGCGCGAGGTGCGCCGGTTCGTTATTCTCCAAGACGGAAAAGACGTTGCATATTTCCAGCTCGTGAAGTATCCGCTCATGTTCGGGATGAATTATTTGTATGCGCCGTACGGGCCTGTCGTGGCGGCCTTCTCGGAAGAGCTGCTCGTATTCCTGAAAGAAGAAATAACAAAAATCGCGCGCGACAGTAATGCGGTGTTCGTGCGTCTGGATTTCACGCCGCCGGTCTCTCGTGAAGACCAGATACGGATGCTCGCGCGCCAATTTACGAAAGCGTCGTTGCACACGTATCGCGGTGCGTATTTCCAACCCCGCGCGGAGTGGTATCTCAATCTCGCAAAGACGGAGGAAGAATTACTCAAAGACATGCACGAGAAAACCCGCTACTCGGTGCGCTTGGCGGGCAGGAAAGGAATAACGGCGGAAATCGTAACATCGGACCTCGACTCGTTCTTTCCCGTTTTTTATGAACTCATGTGCGGCACCGCGCGGCGCAACGGGTTCAGTCTGCACGGGAAAGAATACTACCGGCAGATATTCCGGCACCTCGACCCGCAAAACGTATTTCTCGCTGTGGCGCGGTACGGAGAAAAGATACTCTCGGTGTATCTCGTCATACGCTACGGCCGCGTCGCCAACTACGTGTTCGGAGGCTCAAGCGACGAACACCGCGAGCGGGTCCCCACCTATCTCGCGCATTGGGCGGCGATATGTCACGCAAAAAAGACCGGTGCCGCGGAATACAACTTCGGCGGAATTTCGTTCGGTGACGTGTACAAGGCTATCAACATGGACAGCCTGACGACGTTCAAAAAGAAATTCGGCGGCAGGGAAATCGTGCACTCGGACTTTTACGACGTGGTGGTGAAGCCCTTGTGGTACCGCTTGTACAACTTCAGAAAGCGTGTGAAAAGCGGAATATGAAAAAGACGTTGCGCCGGTTTGCCCCACAGAGCCTTACACGACTCTACCACTATGCAGCGGCGTGGCTCGGAGCGCTTTGGTACGGCTTCCCCTCGCGGAACATGGTAGTCATCGGTGTCACCGGCACGAAAGGAAAAACATCCTCCATCAACTTTATCTGGGCGTGTCTTTCAGCCGGCGGGTACAAGACGGGGATTATAAGCACCGCAAATATCCGCATCGGAGAGAATGAGTCATTGAACGCGTACCACATGACCATGCCCGGTCGCTCGGTCGTGCAACAACTCATGTCGCAGATGGTGAAAGAAGGATGTACGCATTGCGTCGTCGAGACGACGTCCGAGGGAATCCAACAGTACCGGCACGTCGGCATCCGCTACGATGTTGCGGTCTTTACCAACCTGTTTCCTGAACATCTGGAATCCCACGGGAGCTTCGAGAACTACCGTCGCATGAAGCGGAAACTCTTTGAGGCGCTTTCGTCGCGGCGGAAAGTAATCGGCGGGAACGTGGTACCGAAAGTAATCGTGGCGAACCGCGACGACAGTCATTGCGATTATTTTCTGGAGCCGTTCGCCGACACGAAGCTCACATTCGGTCTTTCACCCGAAGCGGATGTCGTCGCGGAGGATATACAAGAAACGGAAGACGGTATTCTATTTTCAGTTTCCGGCACGCCGTTTCGCGTCGGCATCCCCGGCGCGTTTAACGTCTATAACGCGTTGCCTGCGATTGCTCTTGCGCGTTTGTACAACATCGACGATGCGGCGATTGCCCGGGGACTCCGCGACCTGCACACCATTCCCGGCCGCATGGAGAAGATAGAGGAGAGGCAACCCTTCACGGTCTTTGTGGATTATGCGCACGAAAAACAGAGTATGACGAACGTTCTCCGCACGGCACAGGGTATGAGAAAAGACGGCCGGACGATTGTCCTGCTCGGGGCGGAGGGAGGAGGAAGAGATAAGGCGAAGCGACCCGTGATGGGGGAGCTTGCGGCGCGACTCGCGGACTATGTCGTCGTCTGCAACGTGGACCCGTACGACGACGACCCACAACAAATCATTGAAGACATCGCGGTATCTGCGGAGCGCCACGGGAAGATAAGAGGAGCTAACCTTTTCGCGATACAAGACCGCAGAGAGGGTATACGGAAAGCACTTTCGCTCGCCCGCGGCGGCGACATCGTACTCATAACGGGCAAAGGAGCGGAGCAGTCTATGGTGGTTCGCGGGGAGAGCATCCCGTGGGACGACCGCACGGTCGTGCGGGAAGAACTTCGGACGCTTGTTATTGAATCGTAAAGGTTACCGTCTGTTCCTCCGACGTTCCATCCGTGTGGAGTGCTACGGCGCGCACGGCTGTGGTACCGCGGGAGCTCGGAGTGTACGACATGTTGTAAGGCGCCACGCCGGACACGCCGATGAGTCCGTTGTTCGCATAATACGATATCTGCTTGATGGTGCCGGGACTGCGCTCCGCGGCGGAAAGTGTGAGCGGAACCCCATAGGCGATTGAAGCGCCCTGCTGCGGGGATGTGATTGTAAAGCCGCCGGAAGAGGAGCCTGTGGTCGGCAAAACGGGTTGCCCCGGATTGGCGATCTGCTGGTTCTGCCCCGCCCAAAGCGAAACCGGGTACTCCCAGTACGCGAACTGGGAGTCACTCGCGGGATTTGCCGGACGACCCCCGCGCGGTTTGTCTTTGTCTATCCAGAACAAGATGTCATGGACGCCGAGCGAGGGGTCGGTGTTCCAGTTGCCCGTAAGCACGGGCGGAAGAGAATTGATGTCCGCGTCCGGCGCGGGGGGCGGGAATGTATCAGACTCCGAGGAATATTTGGAAAGCGCGGCGAGCATGAATTCGTGCCACATCGGGGCAAGAACGTAGGAGGATATCTGATTTACCATCGGCGAGTTGTCGTTGTTGCCGCTCCACGCGCCGACGGCGATTCCCGGCGTGTATCCGATCACCCACGTGTCGCGGAAGTCGTTCGTCGTTCCCGTCTTGTCGGCCACGTCGTACCCCGGGAAGTAGAGCGGGGAGTTTGCCCCGAATTCGGGGGCGCGGGCGACGTTGTCGGAAAGGATGTCGTTCATCTCGCGGGCGATCTGCGGGTCGAGCACGCGGGTCGCCTGCTGTTCGTAACTTTCGAGCACATCACCCGCGCTGTCTTCGACGCGCAAGATTCCCGTCGGAGGGTTCTTGATGCCGTCGTTCGCGAAGACGCTGTACGCACCGGTCATTTCAAGAAGGTTTACTTCGCCGCCTCCGAGCACGAGCGTCAGTCCGTAGCGGTTGGCGTCGCCGAGCGTGGTGATGCCGAGGTCTTTGGCTGTTTCTATGGAATTTTGTATTCCCGCAAGATAGAGGACCTTGATAGCGGGAATGTTCTCCGACACCGCGAGTGCGTTGCGCAACGTCATGGGGCCCTTGAAGGTTCCCTCGAAGTTTTCGGGAGAGTAGCACGGCGGTGTGTCCGAGAAATCATTCGGCGCGCAGCGCGTCGAGAATTGCGTCTTCAGGTCGAACACGACCGTGTCGGGCGTGTAGCCCTTTTCAAGCGCGGTCGCGTACACGAACGGCTTGAACGACGAGCCCGGCTGGCGGTTGGCGAGCACAACGTTGACCTTGCCGTCTATCGTATCGTCAAAATATCCCTTGGAGCCGACCATCGCGAGGATCTGTCCCGACTTCGGTTCAACCGCGACGACGCCCATGTTCGACGCGCGGAACTTTGTTTTCATGCCGGGCGCAAACTTAGCGACTGAAGCCTCCGCTTTCTGCTGCAGGTCGTAATCGAGCGTGGTAACGACATGGAGACCTCCCTGGCTCACCGCGTCGGCGCCGTACTTTTGCTCCAAATACTCGCGGATATAAAAGACGAAGTGCGGGGCTTTAATACCGGCGTCCCGCTCATTCTTAAATTGCACCTTTTCATCGCGCGCCTGCGCGTACTCCTCGTCGGTGATGAATCCCGACTGCTTCATGCGCAGAAGCACGAAGTCTTTGCGGGAGTCCAACGCCTCGCGGTGATTGCCGTATGGTGAATAATATGTGGGAGCCTGCGGAAGCGCCGCGAGATAGGCGGCCTGCGCCAAATCAACGTCCTTCGCGGATACGCCGAAGTAGTATTGGCTCGCCTCCTCCACTCCGTAGATAGTGCCCCCGTACGCCGTTTCGTTGAGGTACGTATTCAGTATCTGCTCTTTTGAATACACGCGCGTGAGCCTGAGGGCGAGAATGATTTCTTTAATTTTGCGCGCGATTGTTTTGTCCTGCGTAAGGAGCGCATTTTTTACCACCTGTTGCGTGATGGTTGAACCACCCTGCGAATATGAACCGGAGAAGATGTTGGCAAACGCCGCGCGCGCAAAGGACAGAGGACGGAACCCCGCATTCTCGTAGAACGTCGCGTCCTCGACGGCGACCGACGCTTTTTGTATGTACGGCGAGATATCTTCGAGGGGAACGGCAGTGCGTCGCATCGCGCCGTGGACGTCGTAGAGAACAATGTTGCCGGTGCGGTCGAAGATTTTGGTGGACTGGGCGACCTGGCGGTTCTCAAAGTTGTTTATCGCGGGGATGGGAGCGAGCGTCGCCCAGACGATGATTGCGCCTACGGAAAAAAAGAAGATAACGGCAGCGGCAATGATGCCCATCTCAACCCAGGGAGGTAGCCGCCGCCACTGACGCTTCAACCAACGCATTTGGGGTATTGTACCGTTTTTAGCGCGCCCGAGCCAGATGGGTGACGGCTATGGCTATGGCGTCGTATTCGTCGTCGTGCGAGATAATTTTTTCTATCTTGATGAGGGTGTGGAGCATCCGTGCGACCGCTTTTTTGTCGGCACTGCCGTTTCCGGTTGCGGCACTCTTTATTTCCCCGGGCGTGTACTCAAATACTTCGATGCCCGCGGCTTGCGCCGTGTTGATGAGCGCACCGCGCACCTCGGCGACCTGCATCGCGGTCTTCTGATTGGTCTGAAAGTACAATTTTTCCATCGCCACGCAGTCGGGCGCGTACACTTTGATGAGTCGCGCGCACTCGTTCGCCACATGCGCAAGCCGGTCGGCAAATTCAGATGTAGCCGACGTTTCAATACAGGCCGAATAGAGCAGCGCCTCTTTGCCCCCGCGGGCTTTCTCCACTACGGCCACACCGCAGCGTCCGTAGCCCGGGTCAATCGCGAGGACTTTCATGCGTTTACAATATCACTCCGCGTTCGTGAACACCTCTTCCACGTCGTCGTGCGCATCTATCGTTTCGAGGAGTTTCATCAGCCGTTCGTTGTCCGCTTCCGAAATCGGCACGGTCGTCTTCGGCGCATAGCCCGCACCCGAGCGCTCAAATGCCCAGAGTGCCGAGCCGGGAGCGGCCAGAGTGAGGCCGTTCTCGGAAAGAAGATGTTTCAACTCCTGCGAAGTGCGGTTGTGATTGTCGGTCAGCGCCTCGATAAGAATCGCCGCGCCGCCGGGACCGTACGTTTCGTATGTTATCGCCTCAAGCGCCGCGGCGTCGGTTGATATTCCTTTTGCGACGGCGCGCTCAATTGTGTCCTTGGGCATGTTGGCTTTTTTTGCCGTCTCGATAATCGCGCGAAGCGACGCCGAGTTGATGTCGCCGCGGGCTTTTTTGCTTTCGACGGCGATGCGCTTGCCGAGTTTTCCCCACAAGACGGCTTTCGAGGAATCGTTGGCGCCCTTCTGGCGTTTTATTTGAGCCCACTTGTTGTGTCCGGCCATAGACCGAGTATGCGCTTTGCACATTAAAAATGCAAAACGAATCCCGCCCACAATCCGGCGGCGGGCAGTGCTGGTATAGTGGGGAGGGGCACATTCAGTACAGCGTAACCTGAAAGGATCGGTCATGATCACATGCACTCCGCTCCGCGGGAAACTGGAAAGTCACAAGCGTTATCTGTTGACGCGCGACGGGAGACTGCAGATGGAGTTCCCGTCGGAACCCGAGATCCGGAAGCTATTTGATAGATTTTGCCCCGAGGCAAAATTGCATCAAAGGACACCCGTGACGGTGACGGTCTCGTTCCCGAACAACCTTGACGCTGTGGGTCGCGCCAACATCGTTCAGCGGCTCCAGCGCATGGTCCCGGTCGAGGCTTGATCTAGGTCTTTCCGACAAACAACATGTCGCCGCGTCAGATGCGGCGACATCGTTTTTGAGCCATGGAGTATCGCGTCGTGGCCCGCGCGCGCTCGCGCGCGGAACCGCTTATCCACAGATCTATCCACGCGAAATCCACCATTTTTCGGAGTTTCCTTCATGCAAACCAAATTTTGGGTGCGGTACTATCTTCTCTATCGATGTGCCTAACCGTGCGTCGGTCGTCGCCAAGGGAGTTGCAGTAATGTAACCGCCCGGGAGACAGCTCCTTGGATCTATTCCGTACGCAAGTACGAAGAAGCTACAGGATCTGCCGGTCAGAGTAGTGAGGTGGAGTGCAAAGTGCGGGGAGATCGTATCAAGCCGCGTGGAACATTCTATCGATTCCCAATGACCGGGAAACAAAAGACCTCCCGCAAGGGAGGTCTTTTGTTACCGTGCGCTGTGACCTACATAGTACACGGAATATTTTCGCAACATCTTCTTATCCCCACTTCACTGGTTGCCGCCACAGAAATGCACCGAGAATTTGCATTCACGAATATTTTTCCCGCGGCCGCTTCATCCATAAACTCCGCCCTGTCAGGAGTTCACGGCAGTTGCATTTCGGCTTTCCCGAAAACCCGTGATCGCCGCAACGATAATAGGTGTCACGAGAACGATGCCGTAGCTGATGAAATTGAATGCCGTGAGTAAAGAATCAAATCCTGCGACAGGCGCAATGTAGAGTATGTCGAGCAGAATATACGTAAGAGCCCAGCCCACCCCATACATCCATGCACTCACACTCTTTGCGCCGACGAATCTCGTTGCCGCGAACGTTGCGGCGGCCGTCACGGCGTAGCTCGCGAGCTGTGCGCCCGTTCCGTACATCAGACCGTACGTGGTGAGTAGCGACCAGAGCATAAACACGGTCGCGTACAGAACGAACCCGACAGATATCACGTATCGGTAGTTGACCCGCATGTCATTCAATATACCATTGCCTCATGCAGCGCCACTCGTCGTGGAGGATATCTGTCATTACTCTGGCAGTGCTCATTTCAGTCGTCGTGGCCGTCGGCTTTCTTGTACGTCCCGCGCCACTAGTGGCGCAAACGGCCGCACTTTCCGGTTCTTCGAGCATTATCACGAAGGATGTTCTGGAATCTCCTTGTGAGAAGGGGTACGTCTATGAAATACAAAGCGCACCGAAAGACTCAAAAGAACCCTTCGTCATCAAGCGGTCACTGAATCCGAAAGATCCGGAGAAGCGATGGTCGGGCAGTGTCAGATACAGAAGACCCCCCGCCACTCCCGGGGGGAAGGCGACCATCATGGACATGGGGTGCTCCGACCGGGTCGTGGACATGATAAAAATAACGAGAGACGTCACCAATCTCGGGACTGGACCAAAAGTGTCGTATAGCGATTTTGCCGTTGATGTTCCGCTTGATTCCAGGGGCACCGACCAGATAACTTCCGCCTTCAATCCCACGAACCAAAACAACACCCCCGCCGCAACAACGCCTCCGGAGGGCGGCGAGACCACGCCCGGCTCGGGAAATCCGCCCGTAGCAGTGCAGTCACCACCCGCAATCAACCGCGACATATTCGTTCAACAAAACCAGATCACCGCCCCGTCGGAGAATCCGTCCGGCGCTTCAGTCGAATGCCCCACGTGCGGCACGGACCTCAGGAGCCCGGAAGGCGGAACCGCTGAGCCGCCTGCCGCAGCACCCTCTTCGGAGTCCGTCAACGACCTCAACACCCGCATTTCAACTATTGCGAACACAACGCTCACAAAAAATCCGGACGTCGCTGCGCTCGGCGGTGTCGATGTCGTGAAGGCGTGCGTTGCCGCGCAGAACTGCGATGAAGTCGCCCCCAAACCAAAGGGGGTTGAGAACCTTTTCAAAGTGGAAAGTGATGTGAACGAGAAGTACACAAAGATAGTAACGGACGCCACCTACGGAGCGATAAAAGCACAACCCAAGATCGGGTATGTCGAGCGCCCGAATCAGGAGATTGCGACATCGCACCTGAATATCAAAACGGACAGCGCTTGGAGTGGCGGAGGCGGCGAAATGTGGGTGAAGACCGCGTTCGACCTCACTGATCCGGACCGTCCGGCCTTCATGTGGACGGACAAGGTGCAACCGAATAACAAGACCCCGTCCGATATCGTGGTGTACAAGGCGGACGGTTCCGCCGTGCCGGTTCGTGTGAACGGAGATCTCGTGAATCCGGGCGGGTTCGTTTCGCAAGTAGACGGCAGAATAAAAACGGAGAGCACGTTCGACACATTTTTTTCGGCCATGGTGGGGACCAACAAATCTGCCGCGGACAAAGCAAACTTCACGTTGGAGGACCCCTCTTCTCCTATCGGTGACCGGACCGTCAAGGTATCTACCGGTGCCGGGGTCCAGTTGAGCACTCTCCCCGAGAAAGCCTACGCGGCGCTACAAACGTGGGGTGACCGGGTATATGAGAATGATCCGGACCAATTAAAGCAAATTACGGGGGGGAAATTGTCGTTTGCCCCTTCCGTGGCGTTTCCCAAAGACGTCGGCCTTGACGCTCCTATCAACAGGGTCGCGCCTGTGGCCTTCCTCTCTCCGCTCACGCCGGACAAACGACATGAAATGCAGGAGAGGATTCTCTGGGCGGCTCAGCGGTACACTCCGGAATACTGGGCCAACGTTCCGGGTGTTAATACGGTCATTTCTGATTTCGGGATCATTGGCGATAGTTCCCAAGTCAAGGCCGGGGCTCTCACGACCTTCTATCCGGGAGGAGGTCAGGGAATATGGTTTAACGGATATTCTTCGAGAGATTGGACGATCGGCTCTTTTAACCATGAAATACTCCACCTCGCGGAAGGGCGAAGCGGCACCAATAGTTCCTACCCATCAGACAGAGAGTGGGGAATTGCGATGTATGGAGAACAATACGGAAGGGTATATGCGGCACAGTCTGGGATTGACTTCATGACATCCGCCGCTGATAGCGAGGGAGGCCCCTGCACTCAAGACAACCGACCGGGCGGGTTCCCCTCATGCTATTCGTTTACAGGAGGCCCGATGGAGCACAAAGCGGATATGCAAAAATGCATAATGGGGAATTATTCGCTTTGTGAACAGGAGTCTCAGAGAGATCCTCAGTTCAGGAAAGGATTTGATCTCATCGCACAAAGCATCTTCAGGACATCAAATGGAACCATGACGAGAGAGTATCTCGGGTCGCTCTCCCCTGTTCCCACGTACGCACTTCCCAGGCTCAACATGCCGCTCACAACAAGGATCGACATGTTACTCAGGTCGCTTCGTCGCCGGTAGTCATGGAAAGATGAAAAACATTGATATGCAAACAACAAACCAAACCTTTTTCCGGCGCGGTATGATATCCGGCATGAACCGCTTGCAGGTCGCCGGGGCACTGTTCGCGTGTATTGTGGTGCTTACCGCGAGTTCGGTCGCAGGTGCGGCGACTACGCCACCGGACAACTCCAACACCTGCCCCGCCATCGGGAAGACCGTTAGGGGTATCGAGAAGCGCCCTTGCCGTCCCGGCAGTGTTCACAAGATTGCAGTCGGAGTCGACAAAAAATACTCGCCGCTGGTCGGAGTGAAATCAACCTGTCTTACTCCTGACCGAGAAGCACAATACCTCAAAGACCACGGCGCAAATTGTACCGTGGAGTATTGCACACCGCTCCCCGACGGCAAGGAAAAATGCACGAAAAAGACGGTAGCCGGCGCCGATAAGTCCGGTATGTACAAAGATATCAGCCCGTACATACAACAAGCACAAGCCGACGGTTCGAGAGTCGCCGCATACACGGCAATGACCGACGTGGCGGCCGCACACAAGACGGGCAACACGGGGAAAGTAGAAGAGATCGCAAATCTCACGAAGCTGAACCCGTCGGTGAACTCCCTCATCAACAGCGCCTTTACCACGATCCAGTCCACGCGAGGCGCAGGTGGCTCCCCGCCGCCCTTGAGCGACCAGGACAAAATCAACGCGGTCATCGCAAATCTCGATTCGCAACAGCAACCATTGAAAGACGTACCCCTTTCCCTGAACGACTCCATCCCCGTCGACATATCGGTACTCGAGCCTCCCAAAGACAACGCAACCGCGCCCTGTCCTTCCTCTGCGCCATGTAACCCGCCAGTAAAGACTACGCCGCAAAGTTCGACGTTCCCGCCCCCCGGCAACACGGGCGATGTGAAAAAGACTGCGCCCGCACAGCCTCCTGTAGAGACCTCGTGGCTCGGGACGATTACAAACAAGGTGAGCGATCTCCTGCCGGCATCCGTGAACCGCTGGTTGGGACTCGCAAACACGCCCGCCTTCAGGCCGTATGACCCGAATACTGATGTTCCGGTATACGTCAATGAAAACAACGCACCTCTGTTAAAGGACCAGATCCATCTAAATCCGTTTGACCCCGACAGTCCCGTCGTTCTCACCAACAAAGATATCCAGATTAGCGGCGGCGAATCGGCCCTGCAGTCGATAACGAAACGACAAACACAGGCGGTACAGACAGCGGACATAGATCCGGACACACCGGTCCCATCCGGCGGCATTGTGGTGACGCCGCTCGGCGCCGACGGGAAACCAGACGTTGCCGCATCACAGGTGATGGAGTGCAATACGTGGAGATGCTTTCTCAACGAGGTGAAAAGCAACGACAAGTACAACAACACCGTGATATCGGTGAATATACCGAATCAGGAAAACAAAAACCAAAATCAGACTCAGACGGGGCTGGATGTCGTCACGACCCCGTTCGAGGAACTTCCGGCCACGGTGAAAAAAGTACTTGAGAAACAAGATGAATTAAACAAAAGTCCGATAGTGCCACCGAAGGTCGCAGACAACCCTCCGCCGGGCACAGACAGTCCGACGTTGGCCAGCACCCCTCCGGCGGGGAATCCGCAGAATGAGAACCCGAAAGAGCAAACGGCACCTCCGGCTCCGCAACCGCCCGCCCCTCCCGTCGAACAGTCGGCTCCGCCGGAACCCACCCAACTCCCCCCCGCCCCTCCCGAAGTATCGAAGGAGTCCGCTCCTCAGAAAGAGACGCCCAAGACCGAAGAGCCGAAACCGACGGAAGAAAAACCGGTCACACCGTCCGAAACTATTCTCTCATCGCCGACCAAGTCACCGGAAGCCGTGCCCACGCCGCTACCCGAGCCGGAACTGAAAGACAAACTTCCCGTACCTGAGGAGCCGAAGAAAGAGGAAACCCCCAAGTCCGAACCGGCCGTTCAGCCGACGCTGGAAGCCTTTTATGCATGCAAGGACGATTATCTGTGTCGGCAACAGGTTCTCAATGCAATGCTGGAGGATTTACAACGCCCGCGGCGGCAAACACAACAAACACAAGAGACTCCGAAGGAGCCGCCCAAAGAATCTTCGCCGACTTCGCCGTCACGATCATCCCTGAGTGGCTTGTCCAGTTCATACCCGAGATATGTCCCCGGCGAATCCTCTGAGAGTTTTCAGAAAAAAGTTGACGCGTGGTGGGAGCAGTCGAGCAATCAGTCATTAGAGGATTTTATAAACAGTCGAGGCGGTCGGGTGGGTCAGTGCGAAGGCTGTCATAACCCTCAGATGGGCGGAGGTGCCGGCCCGAGTACGGACTACAAGGGAATCGGCATCAGAATACAGTACGAAAGAAAAGAAGTTGACGGCAAGGCCCTCCCGGGCGGAATGATTCTCAGCGTGTTTCCCAATACTCCGGCGGAGCAGGCGGGACTGCGGCCGGGAGACTTCTTGCTGACTCTTGACGGAGGAAAAACCTCCATGATCTCCGGGATTAAAGGGGAGCCCGGCACGTCAATCAAGGTCAGGTATGTACCACAAGGCGCAACGACACCGAAAACAGTAACGGTCACGCGGGCCGTCATCAGGTGTAGTGTCTACGGGTGTCCGTAGTTCCTGCGGTTCGGCTCGCTCTCACCTTCGTTCCACAACAGTCAAACTCTTTCGGTCGGTGCGCTGATATGATTGAGACATGTTCAGTGCCCGCTTTGCGATAGCACTTCTGCTCCCGTTCGCTATCGGCATTCCTTCGGCACTCGCACTCACACAGTCATCCTTCAGCGATACCTGCAAGGCGGGATACCTCTACAGCATTTCTGCTTCGGCGACGGGTGTTGCGGTAAAAGAGATACAAGCGGTTGATTGCGTCTCGAGGGACGCGGACGGCCGCTTAGTAAACAGGTATACAAAAGCATGCAGGGATAAGGTCGGGTATTTGTTGTGGGGATGCAAAACGACCGGCAAAGAAAGGACGTGCAGCCGCAAGTTGTGTCAGGCAGGAGAATCGATATCCGCCGCCAAGCTGAAAATTTTGTTGTCCAACGTCAACCCGATACCGCAGTCGAACGTCCCGCTCACGGGTGACGTGCCCGAACTCCCACCGATTTACGGGCAGACCCTGTTGAGTACCTCACCGGCCGCTCCCGAGACGCAAGCACCCACCCCGCCGGTAAATACCTATGACGACCTCATCTACGGCAAATCTTCCGGCGAGCTCGTCTCCGACACGGGTCGCTCCGCCACCGAGAGCATGCTTTCCGCGGAGCGTCTGAGCGGACAAAAAGTCGAACTCACGGGCGGCGTACCTTCAGACCTGAATTCGCAAACGGTGAAAACTTCAGATGTGCCTGTCCGCACTGCACCAGCTACGTTCATCACTCCGCAATCACCGCCGGCCGAGACATTTACACAGGAAGAAGGAGTCGTTTCCAAAGCTCTGCGCGGCACCTCGGATTTCATCAAACAAGGTCTCGACGTGCAGACGTACCTCGGCGGTATCGACATGACCGGTCGCTCGCAAGCGGAGATCGAAGCGCTCGGAAGGGCGCGGACGAGCAATATTTTCCAATTGGGCGGCGGTTGGGCGAGCGATGTCCTCAACAGAACGCGCATGCTTGCCGCCGACTGGGGACTCACGACACTCACGCCGCAAGAACAAGCGCAACAGGCGGTCTCTCCGCGCACGGGCACCGACATGGCGCTCAACGCCGGCGCGCTCTATTTCGAGCTCGGTGCGCCGGGATTGGGAAAATTATACGACACAGCAATCGGCAGAAGTCTTGGTCTCGAGGGAACTATCGTGCGTGATGCCGAGGCTGTGAACATGGGCGGGTCTGCGAACCCTGCGGTCCCGTCCGTGACGTCAGCACCGTCCGTACCGCTGACGGCGACTCCCTCCGCGGTGCCACTTGCGGCAGACATTGCTCCCGCCGCAACAGAAGCGATTGCCGCCGGAGCTCCCAGGGCGCTCGGTCCCGAAATCGGCGGTCTAAGTCCGATAGATGTTGCCGCGCATTCTTTGACCCCTCCAAATGTCAGTGCCGCTGTCGAAGTGATTTCAAAGGGCGTTCCGGGAACGCTCGGTCCTGATGTTGGCGCTCTAAGTGCGGCAGAAAGTGCGGCGCGCGCATGGGTTCCTCCCCCCGCTGTTTCTCATGCAGAACTGTGGGCAACGCGTGCTGGCGGCGCGGTTGCCGCCTTTTGCGTTTACTTCGGCTGCAACACTGCTCCGGAGATACCGCAGGACAGGCCAATCGAACAGCAACCGGAGGCCCAGCAGATTCCGCGCCAACAGGAAGCTGTTCCGGTGGACATCTCCGTTCTTCCTTCGGAGAACACTTCTCCGAAGATTGGACGGGAAAATGCTTCTCCGGGTGCGCAAGCGCCCGCGCAGATGCAGTCTACCGAGCCGCTCTCCAATCCCACAGCTCAACCAGCGCCTTCAGAGCAGGTACCGGCTGCTGCGCCAACGAACCCGCCGGCTACAAGCGGGCTGGATCTTCCGCAATCGCCCGCGGGTACGATACCCCCTGCCGGTGCGCCGGTAACTACAAACACGCAAACTCAAAACGAGCCGTCGCGTCCGTCGGCCGCTCAGCCTACATCGCAATCACTGCTCATCTCAGATCGGATCCCGTGGTCGCAGGAATTTGAAGAGACAATACGAAGGGCGGACCGTGTGATGATCGGCAGCGACTGCACGCGTTGCCACACCCCGGCGACGGGAGGCGGAAAAGGCGCGGGTGTCGACTACGGGGGTATCGGCGTGCGGACGAACTACGACCGTTTATACGTCGGGGGGACTATGTATTCCGGAGCAGTTGTGACCAGCGTGTTTTATCCCGGGTCACCCGCCGCGCAAGCGGGGATACAGATTGGCGACTTCCTCATCAGTGCGAACAGCAAGCCGTTCTGGTCCGTATCGACAGGCATTTCAGGCGACCCCGGGACGAACGTTGCAATTACGTACATCCCGCGCGGCGGAACAACTCCAAGGACAGTTACCATCAGACGGGCCCTCATACAGTGCAGCGTCTACGGGTGTCCGTAAACGCGGACATTACATCAGCTGTGCAGTCGTTTTTGGCTTGGATGCACCTATGTGCTCGTAACCTTTGTTCGTAACGGTTCTGCCGCGAGGGGTTCGTTCGAGGAAGCCGAGTTGCATGAGGTACGGCTCGTTCACTTCTTCTATCGTCGCCTCTTCTTCCGAAAGTGACGCCGCGATAGTTTTCAGGCCGACGGGTCCGCCGCCGAATTTCTCCACGATGATAGAAAGGATGTCGCGGTCAGTCTGGTTGAGCCCGCCTTCGTCAATCTCGAGAAGCGCGAGCGCTTTTTTCACCGTCTTCAAATCCAATTTCTCCCCGTTCACCTCCGCGAAATCGCGGCTGCGCTTCAGAAGGTAATTAGCAGTGCGCGGTGTCGCGCGACTGCGCGTCGCTATCTCGTGCAACGAACCGTCGTCGACTCCGATATTGAGGATGCGCGCGGAGCGTTTCAATATTTCCGCAATCTCCGCGTCTGAATAATACTGCAGGCGGAAGGTGCCGCCCGAAAATCGCGAGCGAAGCGGCGCGGAGAGCATGGAAATCCGAGTGGTGGCGGCAATGAGCGTGAACGGGGGGAGCTCTAGCTGTACGGTGCGTGCGCTCGGGCCTTTGCCTATCACGATGTCGAGCACGCCAGCTTCCATCGCAGGGTACATCACTTCTTCGATGGTGCGATTGAGGCGGTGTATCTCGTCTATAAATAGAACATCGCCCGGTGAGAGGTTGGTGAGTATCGCCGCGAGGTCGCCCACGCGCTCGATGGCGGGGCCGGAAGTGGCGCGCATACTCGCGCCTATCTCTTTGGTCATCAAATGCGCGAGCGTGGTCTTCCCGAGCCCCGGCGGGCCGTAAAGGAGGACGTGCTCGGGTTGGTGATTGCGGCCTTTGGCTGCAGTGAGAAGGATACGGAGATTCTCTTTGATGGTCGGTTGCCCGACGTACTCCTGCCACGCCTCAGGACGCAGTGCCTGATCAAGCGAACGCGGGCTTTTTTCTATGGAATTCGTGTCTTTCGTCATGATGAGTTTGCTCTACGGCCCGCCGGGGCGGGGTGTTGAGGACTCGGATAAAGCTATTGACATTTAACTTCTATGTGCTATACTCGCAACCGGTATGTTTTTCTCGCCTCCAAACAGGCGCGCAGTATCGGGCGATGGTGACTTTTCCGAGGACGCAGCGGTTCTGCCGCACGCGGCAGAGTGCTTCTGTCATCCTTAGGACCTCGTCGCAACTTTGCATAAAAGCATCGCCCGATAGTGTGCACCTCCGATCCCATTCGGGATCACCGAGGCTCCTAAAAGAAATCTAGCACCCCGCCGCCCCCGCGCAACCCGCCTTCGTTGTGTAGTACACGGCGTCGGGCGAATCGGCGGGGTTTTGTGGTGTAAAAGTACTACCGATATAGAATGGACGCATGTCAGACCTTGATGTAGGAGGCCCCAGTTATATCCCGAACTGGGAGGATAGTTCACCGCAGAGCGTGAAGAATAGAATGGAATACACCGAGCGGGCCCTTCATCGTCTCGGCGTCACGCTCGATGAAAAAACGGTCGCCTTGGAAATCGGAAGCGGTAAGGGTCTGTTCCTGAAACTGCTTGAAGAAAAGGGCGTACAAGTTGTCGGTGTTGATGCGCACCCACGCGGCCCCAGGGAACCAACGCAGATGAAAGGAAGAGTGGAAGATTTACGTTTTGCCGATAATACATTCGACATAGTTTTTTCCGCAGGTGTCTTTGATGCGGATGTGTACGAGCAGCAGGACCAGCAAAAAATGTTGCAAGAAATTGCGCGGGTGTTACGACCGGGGGGATTGTATGCCGCGTACGTCGAAGTATTCGGCGTTCCGATACCGGAGAACCTTAAGTTGATGCCCGGAACAACGCGGCGGTCGTTATCGCCGATCTATCAAAAGGTTGCGTAAGGCGCCGCGAGCGTTAGCTGCTAATCGCTCCAAGCATCACCTCATCGTGCAGGTCGACGACGCGGCTGAGCTCTTCGAGGGAGGTGACTCCCTGCAACACCTTCACCGCACCGTCCTGCGACATGCGGCGGATTTTTTGGTGCGCGGCGGCTTTCCAGATGTCGCGCTCGGATGATGTGTGGCGCACGCAGTCTTCAATCTCCCGGTCCATCAAAATGACTTCCACGACGGCGATACGGCCCTTGTAGCCGAGCCCGCCGCACTTTTCACAGCCCTTGGCGACCCACATGGTATCGCGGTTCGCGGGCAACTCGTCCGCGTGCGGGATGTTGGCAAGCAGAGGTGCAAGCGTTTCGGCGTCCTTGCCGGTAATCGGTTGGGCGACGCGGCACACGGGGCAGAGGCGGCGGACGAGGCGCTGGGCCATCGCGACCGTTACCGCCGCGCCCAGAATATCCGCATTCACTCCCATGTCGATGAGTCGCGGGAACGTGCCCGCGGCGTCGTTGGTGTGCAGAGTGGAGAAGACCAAGTGGCCTGTGAGCGACGCGTGCACAGCGGTAGAAGCGACTTCGGCATCACGTATCTCGCCGACCATGATGACGTCGGGGTCCTGGCGCAAAGTGCTGCGCAGTCCGAGCGCGAAGCTGTAATCCTTGGAGACTTGTGTCTGCACGATGCCGGGCAAGTGATATTCGATAGGGTCTTCGATGGTGACTATCTTGATGCCCGGGTTGTGCACTTGGCGCAAGAACGCGTAGAGTGTCGTCGTTTTTCCCGAGCCCGTGGGACCGGTGTTCAGTATCATACCGTTGGGCTTTGCTACCTCGCGGTTGAAGATTTCCATCAGGTATTTGTCGAAGCCGAGCGCTTCCATAGGAAGTGCAATGGTGGTCGGGTCCAAGACGCGCATCACGATGGTCTCGGCATACGCGCCGGGAAGTATCGAGGTACGTATCTCGATCTCTTTTTGATTGACCTGAATCGAGAAGCGGCCGTCTTGCGCGGCATTTTTGATGTTGAGCTTCAGTCCTGAGAGAAGTTTGATACGGGAGGAGATGAGCGCGTAGGTCGGGGCATCGAAGGTGGTTGCCTCGATAAGCACACCGTCCAAACGGTAGCGCATGCGCACGCTCTCTTCTTCGGGTTCGAGGTGGATGTCGGACGCGCCGAGCGAAAGCGCGCCGCCCATGATGACTTCAAGCACGCGCGAGATGCGGTGCGTGTCTTTCGAGCCGGCGTGCGATTGTATTTCGATGCGCACGTCCTCGAGCTTCTTAAGTTTTTGGAGCATCTCCTGAATTGTTTTGTTCGAAAGCGTGAGAATGCCCGCTTCAGTTTCGGTCGCGTAGGAAATATCGCGGTAGCGGTCCCACGCGTGGTCAAGCGATGCTTTGGAAACGATGAAGCGCCGCACCGCGTAGCCGAGCCGTTCCAGATTCTGGATTATCTGCAGGGCATCGGGACGCTCAGGCGAGCGCATCGCGAGAAAAAGGTTTTTATTTATCTTTCGGAACGCCGCCACTTCGCCGCTACGCGCCTGTTTTTCTTCAACGAGCCGCAGAGCATCGGTGTCGATGGATTTGGAAGTGAGGTCGACGTACTCAACGCCGTACTTGCCCGACAACATCTCCGCCAACTGCTCTTCCTCGCGTGCGCGCAGCTCGTGCAACCGCTCGTCCTGTTTTTTCTCGTTGAACTGGGTCATTGATACCCATTGTATCGTATTGCGCCCTGAACGCCCTGAAAATACGGGGGATGGAATGCATTGACAAATGGACGGGAAAATGACATACTATTATCCGGCTGAACATTAACACCGGTAACCGAATTCCAGAGCGACTCTGTGCATTCATTTTTTGAGTGCAGAGAGTTGCTCTGGATTGAGCTGCTGGATCCGGGGTGACACCCGTAGAACCACAGCAGCGATAGGAGCCTTACATGGCTAATCCGACAAACACCTCTTACGTCCAACCGACTTTTCTTGCACCACGTGCAGGAATCCGCGCGGCGCGACTTTTCCACCCAAGCGACAAAATCGAGCGGGTCGGCGTGCTCCTTGGTTCAAAAACCAGGGCCGTCGACACTGCAGGTTTGTCGCTCACGGACAAGTTTGTGCCGTCGCCCGGGTCCACCGTTGTGTGGACCCATCCGGACTCCATGCCGCAGTTGCAAAGGGTCGGCGATGGAGAGGTCATTTATTCGGCCTCGGTTATTTCACTCGGGCGGCAACGATTTATCGTGCGCCCGGAAGCCGTCGCAGATGACGGTTCGTGCATTGTGCACATCGAGTCGGGTATATTTGGCGAGTTGGACCTCGCCACATTGAAAGACAAGGAGCTCTTCCCACACGGCTCCTTTGCTCTTGATCCCGGTTCGACACTGGTGGGGATGAACGAATCTGTCGGCGACGTGCCGGACAACGCTCCAAGCAAGGGACTTGCGAAGCGCCTGAAGTGGCGCGTGACGCGGGACATCTCGGACTCGGTCCAGATCCCGTGGCATCGTAACGATCTTTGGCAGGTGAAGCCCGACGGGCAGATCCTGGTCCAAGGCGTAAACGGCGAGTCGTTCCGCCTCATCGCTCTCAGAGGAGGCGCGCTCCGCAAGGTGGAAGCACCGAACGGACACGCCACATTTGAGCAGCTCGAAGGCGAGCGACTGGCACGCAATATCGCCCGTCGCAAGGAGCGCATTGTTCCGGCCACGTCGGCCGACGTCGCGACACTTCCGGCGCCTGAAACAATGGCTGCCGTTGCTGAAGAACCGAAAGGATTTTTCAGCTTCCTGAAGAAGTGATCGACGCAGAGTGAATGGGGCCCGGATTGCGATGCAATCCGGGCCCTTTCTCTAGTTCCTGAGAAAATACCGCCGGTGCTACAATGCCCGGATGAAGAGCCGTTCAGCAGCGGAAATGCAAAAAATCGCCGCCGAGTTTGTTGCGCAATTACAGCCGGACTCCCGTGCGGCGACGGTCGTCACTCTCCAAGGCGATTTGGGGGCGGGGAAGACGACCTTCGCACAAGGGGTTGCGCACGCGCTCGGCGTGGAAGAAACGGTCACGAGCCCGACATTTGTTATTGAAAAAATATATCAGTTGGAAAATCAACGGTGGCAACATCTGGTCCACGTCGACGCGTACCGCCTGAAAAGCGAGCACGAGCTTGAGGTACTGGGTTGGAGCGAGTTGCTCGCCGAGAGGGGCAACCTCGTCGTACTCGAGTGGCCGGAGCGGGTGGCGGAGGCACTACCCGATACGGCGATCCGTATTACACTGACAGGCTCGGGTGATACCCGCGAAATCTCGTATGGCGAAAAAGAAGGAGGAAAGTAAAGCGGGGGGAAAATCCCCCGACGAAGCCCGGGACAAACTCATCCGGCTCGTGGTACTTGACTCGCACGCGCTCATACATCGCGCATACCATGCACTGCCGGATTTCTCTTCTTCCAAGGGAGAGCCGACGGGAGCGCTCTACGGCCTTATCACCATGCTCATTAAGATTGCGGCGGACTTGAAACCCGATTACCTCGTCGCGGCGCGCGACCTGCCCGGCGCCACACATCGTCACGAACTTTTTGAAGCATACAAAGCGACGCGTGTGAAGACGGAGGATGAGCTCGTGGCACAGCTTGAACGCGCCCCGAAGATATTCGAGGCATTCGGCATTCCGATGTACCAGTATCCCGGCTTCGAAGCGGACGACGTGGTGGGGACGATCGTGCGCGAAGTGGCCGCCCGCCGCGATATCGAGACCGTCATTGCGACCGGCGACATGGACACACTGCAACTCGTGGGTCCGCGGGTGAGCGTTTTTACTCTGCGCAAAGGTTTGTCCGACACGGTCATCTATGACGCCGACGCGGTGCGGGAGAGGTACGGTTTCGGGCCGGAGCTCGTCGTTGATTACAAGGCCTTGCGCGGCGACCCGTCCGACAACATTCCCGGCATCAAAGGGGTCGGGGAGAAAACGGCGACGGACCTCATCAAAGAGTTCGGCTCGCTCGACAACATATACCGCGCGCTTGAAAGCGATTCCGCGTCGTTCGAACGCAAAGTAAAACCGCGCATCGTGGAGCTTCTGCGCGGCGGGAAGGCGAATGCCGCATTCTCGAAAACACTCGCGACCATACGCGCCGACGTGCCGATTACGTTTGAATTACCGAAGCGCCGCTGGCACCTTGCCGAGAACGCGCAGACCATCATGTCGCTGTGCGACGAGCTGGAGTTCAGATCGCTCAAAGAGCGCGTATCTTCTTTGGCCGGCACTTCAAGCGGGCGCGGCACGGATGCGGTCGGCACCAAAGGAGAGATGCGCGTGGATGCATCTGCATTGCGCGAGACCTCCATCGCGCTCTGGCTCCTGCGTTCGGACATCACGAATCCGACGCTGGAAGATATCCTGCGCGAATCCAAGACCGAAGATTTTGAGAGAGCACGCGAGGCAATCTTCGCGGAATTGCGTACGACGGGGCGGCTTAAAGAGGTGTTTGAGAAAATTGAAAAGCCGCTCATTCCCGTCGTCAGCCGCATGAACACCACAGGGGTCTACATTGACGCGCCGCATCTCAAGGAGCTTGCGCGCGAATACCGCACCGAGCAGGGCGTGCTCGTGGGGAGGATATACAAATACGCGGGACGCGAATTCAACATCAACTCACCCAAGCAACTCGGCATCGTTTTGTACGATGAGTTGAAGATAAATCCGGTGAAGCAAAAGAAAACGGCGGGC
>Ga0209542_10001030_pt1 | contig 66419 bp, 64 predicted proteins | sample RifCSPhighO2_01_FD_184028 | JGI IMG/M metagenome (GOLD analysis project Ga0209542, IMG submission 184028) | Soil microbial communities from Rifle, Colorado - Rifle CSP2_plank highO2_0.1 (SPAdes) (version 2) | ecosystem: Environmental > Terrestrial > Deep subsurface > Rock core/Sediment ...
GATTCGATTCGTAAACTGGTACAACACGGTTAAACCCCACCAAGGACTGAATGGTAAGACTCCGCTTGAACAACTTACTGAATACTTTTATCCAATTGAATTGTAAACAACGCTTGATTTATTAACAATTAATAATTTAAATAATAAATTAGAAAAACAAATTCATAATACTAACCGAATAATTCAACTTATACGCCGCTTAGCCAAAGATTTGGCACCGCATCTCCGTGAGATAGCGAATGAATGTACCAATACAGGAGATTTATTAAGCGAAAAAATGCTTTCTAAATATATTGAATCTAAGGAGGGTACCCCTTTACCTGAACCAGATGGTGATTGGGAAGAATTTACTAAAAAACTGCTGGGCTAAACTTTTACTTGTATATGTTAGTCAAAACTCGTTTTGCGCCCAGTCCCACAGGATTCTTGCATGTTGGTGGTTTGCGCACCGCACTTTTCGCGTATCTTTTGGCCAAAAAAAACAATGGCACTTTTTTATTACGCATTGAAGATACTGATCAAGCTCGCTTGATGCCAGGCTCAATGGAAAGCATGTTAAATATGTTGCATTGGGCCGGCATTACGATTGATGAAGGTGTGGATGTCGAACAAAATAAAATTATTCAAAAAGGCGAACTTGGTCCATATATTCAATCCGAACGTTTGGAAATTTACCAAAAATACACAGCTGAATTAATTGCCAAAGGTCACGCGTATTATTGTTTTTGTACCAAAGAACGGCTTGATGAGGTACGCAAATTTCAGGAATTAAATAAATTACCGACCGGATATGATGGACATTGTCGAGATATAAAGTCGGATGAAGCTAAAACACGTTTAAAAAATAATGAAACTTCAGTCATTCGCCTGAAAATGCCGCGTGAAGGCGTAACCATGTTCACTGATTTAGTTCGCGGTCAGGTGGAATTTAAAAATAGTTTGATTGATGACCAAGTATTGATGAAATCCGATGGTTTTCCCACATATCATTTGGCAGTAGTCGTTGACGATCATTTAATGAAAATTAGCCACATCATTCGTGGCGAAGAATGGCTTTCATCCACTCCCAAACATGTGATTTTGTATCAAATGTTTGGTTGGGAAGCACCACATTTTGTGCATTTACCACTTTTGGTTAATTGTGATAAAAAAAAATTAAGCAAACGCCATGATGATGTTTCTGTCAACGATTACAAGGCCAAAGGATATTTACCCGAGGCTCTGATAAATTTCATTGCTTTTTTGGGCTGGAATCCTGGGACGGAACGCGAAATCTTCACATTCAAAGAACTGGAACAAGAATTTTCTTTGGAAAAAGTCAGCAAAAATCCGGCGGTTTTTAATCTTGAAAAATTGGATTGGTTTAATCAGCAATATCTGCGCTCGTTAAGTCGTGAAGAATTAGTCGCGCGAGCCAAACCATTTTTGACTGCGCAATTTCCCGATTATGCGAATTGTAATCCACGTGTGAAAAATGAACTGGACATCTGGCTCGGAGATTTATTCGCTTTGGAACAAGAACGCGCTACAACATTGGTTAATTTAGTAACTGAATTGGGATTCATATTTAAAACACCGAATCCAAAAATTGTCGTGGAAATGATTGTCTGGAAAAAAAGCACACCGGAAGAAACCAAGAAAATTTTACAAGAGCTGGTTGGACTCTTAACCGCAATTTCAGAAGAATCTTGGACAGCTACGGAAATTGATCCTTGTTTGCGCGCATGGTTGGAATCATCAGGTTATGGAGTGGGAAATGTCTATTGGCCAATGCGTGTGGCTTTATCCGGACAAAAAAATTCTCCCGGACCAACGGAAATTGCTATGGTACTTGGCAAAAAAAATACAATACTCCGTCTGTCCACCGCTGTGGAAAATTTATAAATTTCTTTTAAACAAAAGATTTTTTCTTAAATTTGACGTTGATTTTTTTTAGTGTATACTATATTGCATAGACCTAAAAGCATGAAAAAAAAATGGTTAGTTTTATTGTATTTATTATTTAGTGCCGGTACTACTTTGCCATTTTTTGTGTATTCGCAAACATCAGGAACAGTCACAGCCAACACGGAAATTGATCAATTGAATAGTCAGATTGAAACGAAAAAAAAGAAAATTGAACAAATTCAAAAATCCATTGATGCATATAAGGCAAAAATAAGTGAAACGCAAACACAAACCATTTCCTTAAAAAATCAAGTTAACCTGCTTGATAATACCATTTCGCAGGTTAATTTGGATGTGCAAGCAACGCAAGAAAAATTGGAAACGCTTGGTCTTGAATTAAAAGGCTTACAATTATCAATCGCCGAAAAAACAAAAATTATCGAACGGCAAAAGCGCATATTGGCTGAATTGATTCGTGAATTACGGCGTGAAGATGGTAAAAAAATGATTGAAATTATGACCGTCTATTCCTCGCTGTCTGATTTTTACGATCGCGTTAATTATGTACAAACATTGGAACACAATTTAGGTAAAACCGCCAAAACATTACGTTTGGCCAAAGCTGATTTGGAAGTCAAACATCAAACCACCAAAGAAACTAAGCAAGATTATCAGGAAATACGCACTGAACTGGAAGATAAAAAACTGGAACTTCGGAGTCAAATTAATTATAAACAAGAGCTGTTATCCGAAACTCAAGCCTCAGAGCAAAAATATAAAACTTTGGTCAATTCACTGAAAGCACAGTATCAACAGACGGAAAATGAAATCGGCGGGATTGAAACTCAAGTCCGTAAAAAATTGGCTGAACAGCAGAAAAAGAAACCGGAAAAATTTGATGTTGATTCAGGCGAATTATCTTGGCCTGTCAGCAGTCGTCGGATCACTGCGTATTTTCACGATGTAACCTATCCATATCGCCAAGTTTTTGAACATAACGCGATTGATTTGGTGGCATCACATGGCACAGCAGTCAAAGCCGCGGCCTCAGGCTACATTGCTCGAGCCAAAAAGTGCACTACTGCCGCCTGCTACAGTTATATTATGATTGTCCACTCCAATGGTATTTCCACAGTGTACGGACATTTGAGCGCGCTTAATGTGTCTGAAGAAGAATTTGTCACTCGGGGCGATATTATTGGTTATTCCGGCGCCACACCGGGCACAGTCGGAGCCGGACCATTCACCACTGGCCAACACTTACATTTTGAAGTGCGCAAAAATGGCATTCCGGTTGATCCGTTGGGATATTTGAAATAGATTTTTTTATATTGTAAAAAGATCACGAATAGATAGTTTGATAAATTTTATTATGAGTGAACAAGAAGAAAATATTTGTCCAATTCATAATCAGCCGTTACACGCCTGTGCTAGTGATTGCTCCAAAGTCACAAAAATTGAAAACGATCTATTTTTAGATTCAAAAAAAATCATAGAATCATTACTGAATCCTGAGCAAATGCAATTTTTAGAAAAAGAACGGCAGATAAGAGAATTAAAATTTCAATCAGACGGTAAAATTGTTTTCCCACACGCTGAAGCTACATCTAACGATGTTTTATTATGGAAAGCTAAAGAAGGGGTGATTGATGCCACATGTTTTAATGGCATACTTCTTGTTATATACAATGCTGAAATTAAAATTCCAGATGGTTGCAAGGATCTAAGAACTGTCTCAAGCCACGGTAAACTGGGTAATTATGCTGGAGTCTATGATTCTGAAAAAAATATATGCTTCGTTGACATTAGAAATACATATAATTTTTTAGATGGTACATTCCATCCAGAATGGGAGCAAAATATTGCTAGACACGAATTAAGACACGGATTAGTCACAGCAATTGACAGAGAACACGGAGCGAAAACTACGCAATCAAGCGTCAGAAACATCGATGGCGACAAAATGAATCCTGAAATCCATCGACAACTTGCATATCTGGATGAGTTGCATAGTATGTATTTTGATGTTTTAGAAGGTGCTGATGGCGGGCGTACTTCTTTTGTAAATATTGACTCAGGAATTTATTCGATTATAGATTCTGGAAACCACCAAAAAGTAGCAAGCGATACCGAAGAAGGTAAATTATTAGCTAAAGAATTGTTCTATCGACTCCAAGCCTTTATCTTGTCGAAGAGAATGATTGAACAAGACCACGATGTTTCACTGCAGGGTATTATCGATGAATTATCAATGGCAGTAGGTGCAGTTCTTGGTACAGAAAGATCTTTATCTGCGGCGTATGCAAAAATTAAATTATTTTGGGAGAAACTCTCTACGAATGAAATATTTAAAAACAAATTGTTAAAATTTGTTAAAACATATAAACCGGATGTCCTAAATAATACTCCTGAAATTTCTTCTGAATTGCAGGCAATTTTTTCCATTAACACGGAATTTTTATTTCCAACATAATGAATTTCTTTTACCCCGAAGCCAATCGGGGAGGTATTAATTAAAAAGTTATCCACACAACTTCTCTTGCTATGAGAACAAATGTTCTCTATACTACTTTTATCCGGTTGCAATATTTTTTTTAAAAGAAAATTATGGAAACAAAAAATACTAAAGTTGCTTTATTTGAAGGCAAACAAATCCGTCGGCTTTGGGATGACTCCAGAGAGCTGTGGTATTTTTCAGTGGTCGATGTTATTCAGATTCTGACTGAACAGCTCGATTTTCAATTAGCTCGAAACTATTGGAAAGTTCTTAAAAACAGGTTAAGGGGAGAAGGAAGTCAAACGGTTACAAAATGTAACCAGTTGAAAATGATTGCTCAGGATGGAAAAAGCCGGTTAACTGACGCAGCCGATACAGAAACAATTCTCCGCATTATCCAGTCAATTCCATCTCCAAAAGCCGAACCTTTCAAACTTTGGCTCGCTCAAGTGGGTTATGAAAGACTGGAAGAAATAGCTGACCCAGAGCTAAGTATAAATCGCGCACTCAGAATTTATGCTCAAAAAGGATACGGTTCGGAATGGATCAACCAAAGACTAAAGAGTATTGAGGTTAGAAAAGATTTAACTAATGAATGGGAGAAAAGAGGGATAAAGGAAGGTTTTCAATTTGCTATTTTGACTGATGAGATAACCAAAGCCTGGACTGGAATTAAAACTAAAAATTATAAAAAATTAAAGGGTCTAACTAAAGAAAATTTACGCGACAACATGACGAATTTAGAGCTAGTACTGAACATGTTAGCCGAGACCGCCACCACAGAAATCTCAAAAACTAAAAATCCGGAAACTTTTCAAGAAAATAAGGAAGTGGCCAGAACCGGAGGAAAAATTGCTGGCGATGCCCGTAAAAGTATTGAAAATAAAACTGGCAAAAAAGTAATTACTCCAAATAATGATAAAAATTTGTTAAATATATGATTCCATTATATGAGCCATACCTACGACGCTCGCAAGAAAAAATTAATTAATTACTTTCATAAATTTAAGCACCTGCCAACGTACGATGAAATGGTCAAACTGTTTGACCTCAAATCAAAGGGATCATTACACAGATACGTCCAAAAATTTATTGAAGAGGGGATACTGGAGAAAGGAAGTACGGGAAAGTTAATGCCCACGGAACGATTATACGGATTAAGAGTATTGGGAACAGTACAGGCCGGATTTCCCACTACAGCCGAAGAAGAAGTCGAGACAAGTACTGTGAGTTTGGATCGCTGGTTAATTGAACATCCTGAATCCAGTTATATGCTCACGGTTTCGGGGGATTCCATGATTGATGCCGGAATAATGCAAGGAGACATGGTAATTGTCGATCGCAAGCGTAATCCAAAAACCGGAGACATTGTAGTGGCCGAAGTAGACCATGATTGGACCATGAAATACTATATTAAACGCGGTGAGCGCACAATCCTGCGTCCGGCCAACAAAAATTATCCTGATATTCATCCGCGCCAAGAATTACACATTGCCGGAGTTGTATCCAGTGTTATTCGCAAATATGTTTAACAATACATTATTTCCCCAAGCTATTGTGCACATCCAAGCCGATTCCTGTTTTGCTCGGTTTGAACAAGCTCAAGCAGAACGGCGACGACTTCTCGCAATTTTACGTCGTTTTACGAATATGGTGGAAGAATATAATAATGATGAAAGATTTTTGGATATTACCGGTTTGGAAACAATATTCAACAGTTACGAAGACATTGCGGAAAAAATTCGGCAAACGGTTAAAAAAGAATTAGGCATTACGATTTCCGTGGGTTTGGCGCCGACAAAAGTATTGGCAAAATTGGCTTCAACAACCAATCAGCCAAACGGCGTGGGTATTATTACGCAAAAGGATTTGCCTGAATATTTGCGAGACTTTCTGATCGACAAAATTTGGGGAGTGGGTCCGAACACGGCTGATTATATGCGCCGCTTAAACATTTTTTCCGCTTACGATTTTGCAATTTTGCCAAAAAAATATATTATTAAACATTTTACCAAACCGCATTATGATGTGTGGCAAGAGTTAAATGGCGTGAGTGTTTATACCGTTATTACTGAAGAAAAGATGCATAACAGATTCGAACAAAAATCTAATCTCATTTGTCAATATGCATAAACTTTGATATTCTTCATACACATTATTGTCTTAATTATCATTTTGTATGGAGAAGAATAATATACCGATCAAACCATACTCAGATAATATTGTTTTTCTTGACACTGAATTCACTGATCTTAACGCCAAAACAGGGGAGTTGTTGTCCATTGGATTGATTAAATATACAGGCGAAGAATTATATTTAGAATTAGAGTACAAGGGGACAGTCCATCCTTGGGTAGAGGAAAAAGTCATCCCCTATTTAAATAAAGAAAAAATTACCAAAGAAATTGCTTGCGAAAAAATTCGCACTTTTATTGGCGACAGCCAGCCATACTTGATGGCTTATGTCAATCAATTTGATGCGATTTTTTGGTACGAACTTTTCGGCTCAACTAAGGAACATCCCGCGTACTGGATTCCGATTGATTTTGCCTCAATTTTATTTGGCCTTGGCTATTCGCCAAACTCTATGGGAAAACATGAATTTTTTAAATCCTTAAATATTGATAAAGAAAAGTATACCGAACATAACGCGCTCACTGATGCGCGACTGCTCAGAGATACGTATATTAAATTTTATGAGAATTCTGGTACATTGATGGCCTAATAAATAATTTAATTTAATCTGTAGCGTCGCATAAGATATATTGTGCGACAGTATATTTCTATTGCCAGTATGCCCTCCCCGGATAACGAACATCAATATATCGTAGACCTTCTGTGCTAAAATTATTTTGTTTAAACGCGGCGTTGAGTGCCGTAAATTGCGCTTCACGATTTTCGGTAAAATTCGCCAATATACGCCAGCCATCTTCAATAACAATCATTCCGCTGGTTTCTGTTTCAATCACATAATTAATTACAGACACATTGAGTGACTTGGTTATAAAATTATTCCAAGCCAAAACCCCTTCGACTAATTGTTTGTCTTTTTCCGGTTGGCTTGATATCCCATCTAAATAAACTAATAACGGAAAATTGTTTTTTGTTGAGGTAGTGACATCAATCTGACTAAGCTTTTCTACAATTAAGGCATTGGAGTCAACCAGACTACGAGAATCTTCCTTCTGTATAATTGCTACTGGCTGACGTTCATACACCTTGATCAATAGCGAATTGGGGAATTTCTTAGTGATTTTTATCGCTTCAAAAAAAAATCTATTTACAATAATTTCCTCAAGCTCGGATTCATTGATTAAAAAATAATTATTGCGCGGTAAAAAACCAAATCGTTGACTGCCCAAGATGTTTTCGGCTGTGCGACGAACTTCAGCATAATCAGTACGCTCAAGTCCAGTCAAGGTAATAATTCTAATTTTAAATGCCGGATGCCAAATAAAAAGTCCAATAATACTGATTAAAGCCAAGATACTTAAAAATCCAAATAATTTATTTTTTAATGTCATCTTCTTAATATCCAATTTTTCCGATCCACTCTGAAAAGAAAAATTATGCCTAAGGACTCGTCTAATTTTTTTTTGTTTAAAAACCCGCATATTTTACTTAGCAAATCCCCGCTTGACACTTCGTATTTTTTCCACAAACCAAGTAAACCAATATCGCCAGCTGATTGGCAAATCATGGCAAGGCAGAAGCGCGTAAGGTTGTCCGCCAAATCCTTTTTTAAAATGTGTCAAACCATAAAAAGGATGACTGCTGTCGGCATCGGGCGGGGCAATTCCCCAAAAATTATGCCGTGTACAGCCGCGACGCTTGGCTTCTTGAATTGCTGTCCACTGGACTGAATACGATGTGGGAATTTTTTTGTCAGTTAATTTTGAAGCGGCGTGCCGATAACAGGACATGGTACCATAAAACATAAAAATCCCTGCTGTATCAAGTGTTCCATCTGGCAAATAAGCGCGAATTACCACTGCTTCTCCACGTAACGCAAAACTAAAAAACTCTTTTTTAATATACTCAATTGGAAAGCGATGAAAATTTTGACGAAGAGCCGTGGCATCAAGCAGATCATTGAAATCAACCAATGCCTCTGACGTGACTGAAATATCAACTCTAATCCCCTCTTTTTCACACCGACGAATCAAATTACGGTGATTCTTTTCCATTCCTTTTAGCAATTCATCTTCGCTTTTGGTAATATCCAAAAGCCAGGTATATTCAGCCAAAATATGCATGGGTGCTAAACGAAATCCACGTTGGGAAAAAGCTTCACGCCAGTTTGGTGTATCGGCAAAAAAAGGACTGCACCGAATAAAATCATACTTCTCTTTATGAGCAAACAACTGCAACTCTTTTATAAAAATATCAAATGCGGTTTTTAATTCGTCTTCTGTTAATTCAGAATCAAAAATTGGTCCATACGGCACAAAAATAAAATTACCGCGCCGAGCATGGACGCTTACAATCAAGGAACCGCCAACTAAATTGTTTGATTCGTCAACAATCCCCCAAATCCAAGCTTTTTCGCTCATTGAGCGATAAAAATCACCATAATCCGGCGACTGAACAAAAATAGTAAAGATTTGTTTTTTCAAAAATACATTCCACAGCTGAGGATCAATATCTTTAATAACTCTTAGTGTCATAGACAATGAAAATTAGAATAGCGCGGTCACTCGTTGCAAATCTTCCTCACTTAAAAATTGGTCGGTCGGAAGATTTATAATATGTTTGCTGATTCTCTCAGCATTTGGACATGAGCCTGCCATATATTTGGCTGATTCACTTGAACTGTCAATCGGCGCGACAGGAGAAGAATACCAATCGCCCAAAATAATTCTACTCTTAAGCGCCTTATGCTTTAATTGAATTGGATTAGTTACTTCCAAAGGAAAACGTAGCCACGCGCCTTGATTATCATTTATTTGGACACCAATTTTGTTTAATAATTGTTTTGCATAAAAAGCGGAATTTTTTTGCCGCGCCATATTCCAAGCATCCAAATTTTTTATTTGGTTGAAAGCAAGTGTGGCCAAAACATTTGGCATTTGCGCCGGAAACCACACAGGCACTCTCCCCTCTTTTTCAGCTGAATAAATAATTCGATTGACAATTCTAAATTTTTGTCCTAAAAAAAGAATAACTTTGCCAATAAAAAGATGGTAAATATTTTTGCCAATAAAGAAAAAAATGGGATGCAGTAAATGTTGCAGTTGAACCAGTATGGACAATTGGGGCAAATCATCTCGAATTTTTTGAAGCAAGTCACCGCATTTTTTATTATTGGTAATAATCATACCGCCACGCACGCCCGATATTACTTTGTCAGTTCCAAAACTAAACATTGCTAAGTCACCAAATGTACCAAGTAATTTTCCTTGATGTACATTGCCAAGTGAATGGGCACAATCTTCAATTACCAAAAGTTTGCGTTCTCTGGCAATGGCCAATAATTCTTCCAATTGAGCCGGTATACCAAACGTATGCTGAATTATAATTGCCTTGGTTTTTTGGGTAATTTTTTTCTTTACGTCTGCGGGATTAAGCGTATAGGTATCAGTGCAATCCGCGTAAATTGGCGTTGCACCCAAATTAGTTACGGCATTCGCGACCACAATACAAGTAAATGCTTGGAGAATAACCTCGTCATTATGACCAATGTCATTGACTTCCAAAGCCTTTTGCAAAGCGGATCTTCCGCTGTCAAAAGCAATCGCGTACGAACAGGAAAAATATTCGCGAAACCACTGTTCTAATTTTCGCGTGGCATTATGTAAAAATAATTGTTTGGGGAGGGTTAATAATAATTTAAAAGCCAGCCAAGCATCTTCGGCGCGTGTGTTTGGTGAAAATCCCGTAAAAATAAAAGACTTCATATATTTTTCTTTATTTCCTGATACACATTCAACGGCATTCTATTTTCCAATAAAATTATGACCGGCTCATGACTTCGATTCTTAATATATTCAAGCAATTCCACTGCTGAAAAAATTGTTTTTACATCCTTCAAGCGATATTTATCTTTGAGTGCGCTGATTCCCGCCATAAAATCTTCCACAAAATCCGGAGTAATGATGATTAACTCATCGGCGGAAAACGAAATTTCTTCACCGATTTGCTCATGATATTCACGAGTTTTTTCACCCAATTCCAACATGCCACGCGTAATGACGATTCGCGGAAGAGTGGATGGAAATGAAGTTAGAATACTGAGCGACGCTTTGAAACCAACCGGATTGGAATTATACGTATCATCAATAATCGTTGCTCGGCCATACTGATATACCGACAAAGCTTTTTCCCCCGGACGCAAATGGCTAACCGCATGGGTAATCTGATTAACAGAGACTCCCAAATAACGCGCCACCATAATTGCCGGAGTAATATTGTTTGCTTGATGCGCGCCCAAAAGCGGAGCGGAGAAAGATAATGTTCCTTCTTGATAATCAATGTTCCACTCTACGGCAAATTCAGCTTTGGTTTTAATATCGGAAATCAAACAATCAGGCATATTTTTTATATCCTCGCCAAATGTTTCTTTGCGCTCGCAATCTAAATTCGGTAATAATTCCGAACAAAAAATATTGTCCGCGTTGGTGATAACTAAACCATCGCGCGGAATAGCACGCAATAATTCGTACTTGGCCTCCTGGATATTTTCAATTGAACCAAATAATGACAAATGCTGTTCAATGATTGCCGTCAAAATTCCGATTTTTGGTTTGACAATCCCACAGATTTTTTTTATTTCGCCAATCTGATAAGCTCCCATTTCCACCACAAAAATATCTACACTGTCTAAATCAGATCGCAAAATAAACTTGGCCACTCCAATATCAGTATTGGTATTACCCGGAGTTTTAAGAATTCTATATTTTTCCGCCAAAATTTGACTCAGATATTCCTTGACGCTTGATTTCCCATAACTGCCCGTAATTCCAATTACAATCAGCTTTTGATATGTGGCAATTTTTTTGGTGGCGCGCCAGATAATCCATTCTTTAATCCTATGCGTTATTTGATTCAACACCAAAACCAAAAAACTAATAACAAAAAAACGAGCAATGAGAAAGAAAAAAACCACGTTCCAATCGCGGGAAAGAATAGCCAAATTAAATTCAAATAAAAAAGCCGAGATAATCAACAGTACGGCTTTTACTGTTGGATTGGGATAGCGGAGAGAACGGCGCAACAATCGACTGACATGATACAATACATCAACCGTAAACCAGGCCAAGATACCAAGCTTTAAATGAACAATTTCATTGATCGGCCAAAAATAAACCAAAAAAACCAAAAAAATTCGAATCAACAAAAAATAATTTAGCCACCAACTTTGACCTTGTTTGGTAGAAAAAAAATCACGCATGCGATCAATGCGATATTCTTTTAATTGCCAGATGTGGCAAAATTCCACATAGTCTAGAATGGCACTGATTGACCAGAGACCAAAAATGACAATATTGAATGGATTAAGGAGTGCAAACATGTTTGTTATAAGGAAGTTAAATAGTTTTTTATTATGCTCAAAAACTCTATTGGATTTTGACGATGTAGTCCATGTGTACCGTTTGAAACAGAAACAAACGTAGCCTTCCGAATTAATCGCGCCGCGCGAGCGCTGGCCGATGCTGAAACAGAGGTATCACCTTCTCCGGCTATCACCAAAGTCGGAACCGTTATTTGTGGCAGAAATTCCGAAACATCTTGTTTGGTTATTTTTTGAAAAATGGCTCGAGTGCGGCCTGATGTTTGTGTATAATCAGGAGAATCAATTAATTTGTAGAATACGTGACGAACTGTTTTTTCTAATTTTTTAAATGGGGAAACGGAAAAAAATAATCTACCCAATTTCGCGATTGGCCAAAAAATCAAAGCTTTAAATGACCAATTTTTCCGAAAAATCGCCGGGCCACTTAATATCAGTGTATCACAAATAATTGAATTGGTACCAACGAGCTGGACAGCAACCTGACCGCCAAAAGAATGACCTAAAATAATTAATTTTCGATCTGATTTTTGTCCACTAGCGCTAGATGAATAATTAATTTCCAAAATCTTGTTTTTTACAAATTCAACATACTCGGAAATTCCCCAAACAGAATCAGGTTCTGGTTCAGCTCCAAAACAAGGTAATTCAAGACACCTAACTTCAAAATCTTTTTCCGCCAATCTAATAAATTCATGCCACGTTTGACGCGTGCCTCCCCAACCGGGAAGAATTATTAAAACTGCTTTTTGTGATAAAATTATGCTTGACATAGAGTGTATTGCGTTTTATCTATACTACTAACCGATTATTTTTTTTCCTAAATATTTTTGCAAAACTTCAGGCATTTTGATCGTGCCATTCTCTTGTTGATATTGTTCTACAATCGCGATGGGAAATCGGCTCGTCACAATCGCCGTACCGTTTAGAGTATGCACAAAATTTGTTTCACCGTTTTCAGTCCGATAACGAATGTTCAAACGTCGTGCCTGATAATCCGTACAATTACTCGTGCTCGTAATTTCACCGAAGCCTCCTTGTGGTGAGCTTGCCGAACCATTCATTGTCATCCAAGCTTCAATATCAAACTTACGATACGCCGGTCCGCCCAAATCTCCGCTCGCGATATCAATCACACGATAGGACAAACCAAGTCCGTCGCAAATTTCTTTTTCAATCGCTAATAATTCTTGGTGCATTGCTTCGCTGTCTTCGGGTTTACAATACACAAACATTTCCAGTTTTGTAAATTGATGCACGCGATATAATCCTTTACTTTCGCGACCGTACGCGCCGGCTTCGGTGCGGAAACAATGCGAAAGCGCAACATATTTTTTTGGCCCAGGTGTTAAATCCAAAATTTCATCTTTATGATATCCGCCAACCGTAATTTCGGCCGTGCCAATTAAACTTAAATCCATGTTTTCAATTGAATATATTTGCGATTCGAGACCGCGTGGGTTGAAACCAATCCCCTGCAGAATTTCGTTACGCGCCAGATCAGGAGTTTCTATTAATTCATAACCATGCGCAGTTACCACATCAATTCCATAATGAATTAAGGCTTGATTCAATCGAACCAAATCACCCTTGGAAAAGAAAAATTTACCGCCGGCAACTTTCGCGCCACGCTCAAAATCAATTAAATTGAGGTTGGTCAATAATTCTTCATGATCTTTTGGGGTAAAGTCAAATTGCGTTGGCTCCCCGATGGTTTCAAACACCCTGTAACTATCTTCCCCGCCAATCGGAGTTTCGGGATGCGTTATGTTTGGCACGCGTATCATCATTTCTGTGTATTCGATTTCAATCGCCGCGAGTTCAGTTTCCTTTTGTTTAATCTCCTCCCCCACCACGCGCATACGCTCAATTTCTTCCGATGTCGGTTTGGCTTTTGATCCGGCCTTGCGCATCGCGCGCAATTCTTCAACTTCGCCAATTTTTGTACGGCGAAGTCCATCAACCTCAATGAGTCGGTCAATATCAACTTCGACATTCCGGTTTTTACAATTCTGTTTTAATAAATCTTTGTTGTCGCGGATGAATTTAATATCTAACATATACAATTATAATTGATAATTTTTTATGGTTTCTTTTAATTCCGGCAAAAACGCCCGATACATCCTTTCGTTCTCCCCGATCAGTTCATAATTCAAAACGTCATCGACATCAAACCAACGCGTTTCCAAAACTTCGCCGTCGGAAAACTTTCCATCGCCGCCAATAATTTTACAAACATAGGGAACGAGAAAAACCTGATACGCGTAGGTTTTTTGCATTTGACTTTCCACAGCAATATCCTGAAGCATTTTGACAATTTGCACATCATATCCCACTTCTTCTCTCACTTCACGAATCAAGTTGCCATGCATAGTCTCGCCAAATTCAACTTTTCCACCGGGAAATTCCCATTTGTTGTGATATTCCGGTCGGTGCGGATCATTACGCAAATTCATTAATACTCGGCCGTCTTTGATAATTAAGGCAAATGGCACGACAATGTGTTTGGCCACGTAGGTATTTTGCAAATGATGCTTGATACGAATTAACGCTTTGCCACGATGCGACACCGCATTTTTTTCTACGGTCGTTAATTCAGCGTACGATTTCCCCATTTCGGGAAGATAAAAAATCGGATCAAAACCAAACGGATTTGGATGCTCAACCGGCTTGGTCAAAATTTTTCCCTGCGTTACACCATGAGCAATAAATTCTACATTTGATTCCGGATCAACCAAAGCGGTTACGGATTCAAAGTGAGCCGTGCGTTTGTCTTCCGGAACTTCCTCCATTTTCTGCAATGTTAAATCTGTTTGCTCTGTACTCGTTGATCCCACGCGCGCGCTCATTACGCCTGGCCAGCCCTCAAGAGCATCAATAAAAAGTCCGGTATCGTCAGCTAAAGTTAACATACCGGACTTTTGCGCGTAATAACGGGCTTTAAGCACGGCGTTCTCGGAAATAGTTTCCCCTATTTCTTCAGGGGCTGGGATAGATTCTTTAAGATCTGATAACAATAAAAACGTAAATGGCATGTGCTCCAAAAAAGCCTTAATCTCGGTGATTTTGTGCTGGTTAGTTGTCGCAATGAGGAGCTCACGCATCATAAACTTTTGAGAAGAATGGATTTTATTTTGCCGCTTTTTTTATTTTCGGCGTGGTATGGTTTGAGACGCACAACATTCGTAGATAATTTAAATTCCTTCATTTTGTCTTTTAATGTATCCGTAAATTCTTTTTGGTCATAACCAAGCGCGATAACGTCTGGCTTGTATGTACGGATGACTTTATACACATCGCGCGTATCGCCCCAGATCGCTTTGTCAATCAAATCAATATGTTGGAGTAATTCCAACCGTTCTTTTTCATTATTAATCGCTTCATTTTGTTTAATTTTTTTTACATTCACATCACGCGCGACTACAACCAACAAATAATCACCCAATTTTCTCGCTTGCTTAAAAAAATCCAAGTGGCCAACGTGCAAAATATCGAATGTTCCGAATACCATCACCGTTTTCATACATGGACTGCTTTTTCAAATTCAATGTTGAGTGTTATATCCATATAATTACTACTCTTTTCTCTCAACCGGCTTCAATGTCGGGAACAAAATTACTTCTTTCAAATTAGGCGCGTCAACCAGTAATTTAATCAAGCGATCGATTCCCATACCCAAACCAGCCGTGGGCGGCATGGCGTGCTTGAGCGCGGTCACGAAATCTTCGTCATAGGGCATACTTTCTTCATTCCCCGCTTCTTTATTGGCCACTTGTTCTTTGAACCGTGCCTCTTGATCAATCGGATCATTCAATTCTGTGAACGCATTGCAGAGCTCATTACCACCCACGCACAACAGTTGAAAACGCTCAACATAATTCGGCGCGTCAAATTTTCGTTTAGCCAGTGGTGACAATTCCACCGGATGATCAATCATAAAAATGGGATTGATAATAAACGGCCGCGCGTATTTTTTGTAAATTTCGTCAACCAATGTACCACGATCAAGTGTCTCGTCCACGCCGTCAACGTCTAATTTTTTCGCCACCGCGAGCATTGATGCCGCGTCCGGATATTCTTCAATGTCAATTTTGGCGTATTGCTTAACTAAATCACGCAAGGAAACGCGAGGATACGGCGGCGTGAAATCCACTTCAGCCCCATTGGTCGTAAATTTCAAAGGCAAACCGGCGGCCTTAATTAACGTCGGCAACAAATCTTCCATCAAATCCATGAGCATAGTGTAATCCGCGTACGCCCAATAAAATTCAATTTGCGTAAATTCCGGATTGTGGTTGTGATCAATACCCTCATTGCGAAAACATTTTGCGACTTCATACACTTTTTCAAAACCACCGACAATCAAACGCTTCAAATATAATTCCGGCGCAATGCGCAAATACAACGGGATGTCGAGCGCGTTGTGATGCGTAACAAACGGCTTGGCCAAAGCACCACCGTACAGGGTTTGTAAAATTGGTGTTTCCACTTCATAAAAACCACGCGCGTCAAAATAACTACGCAAGGCGCGGACCACATTACTACGCACCACGGCGATCCGCATTGATTCCGGATTGGACATTAAATCCAGGTAGCGTTGACGATAGCGCACTTCAATGTCAGACAAACCATGAAATTTTTCCGGCATGGGGAGCAAAGCCTTGGACAATAAAGTCCACTCGCGTACGAGAATAGATTCTTCGCCTTTGTGCGTCACAAACCGCTCACCGCGGATCTGAACAATGTCACCGACATCAATTTTCTTAATAAAAGTAGTGTAGTCAACATCGGGTAATTCATCTTTTTTTAATGCCACTTGCATCCTACCTGACTCATCCTGAATATGACAAAACGTCAATTTACCCATGTCACGTTTGGTGATAATACGGCCAGCAATTGTTACTTCTTTATCTGGCTCAACCAAAAGCGCGTCTTTAATTATTTGCAAACGATGAGAACGCGCCGGATATCCCAGACGTCCGACTGCTTCCAATTCGCGCAATTTATTAAGCCGAATGGAAAACTCATCATTAATATCAATGGACGATTTGATGTCTGACATAGTAATTAAAATGCCAAATTATTATTTTATTTCAGTAATGGTATAGACCTGCATGCCTGACGGGACTTTTACTTCAACCGGGTCACCTTTGGCTTTGCCTAAAAAAGCCTGACCCAGCGGAGATTCATTGGAAATTTTTCCAGCTCCCGGATCAGCCTCTTGAGCACCAACAATCATATATGTTTTTTCTTTATTATTAATAGAGACGATAATAGTTGAACCAAGCTGTACGGTAGCTCCTTTTTTGGCAGTGTTTTGAGCCTCTTCAATCACAATCGCGTTTTCCAAAATAAATGATAATTCTTCAAATCGAGCGCGCGCCCAAGACATTTCTTCGCGTGCCGCGTGATATTCCGCGTTCTCGGACAAATCACCCATTTGCCTAGCTTCATCAATGCGACGAGCAATTAAAGGAATTTTCACACTTTTGATTTCAGTTGATTCAGCGCGTAGAGCAGACAACTTTTCCAAACTCATATATTGAGGAGCTGACATAAAAACCACTGCGATTATTTAAACTTAAAATATATCCGTCTAATATAGCGGATATAGTAATCATAGCGAAATTTGTCCTCCGGGTCAAGAATCCTAGTATTATCGGGATTCTTTCCACCACCAAGCATAAAACTCCTTGGCAATCGGTAAGGAAATACGACTTCCTTCTCCGCCTTCTTCCACTAAAATAGTTACAGTAATTTCCGGCTTATCAAATGGAGCAAACGAAGTAAACCACGCGTGATTTTCCTTGGCTTGGTTCCATTGGGCTGTACCGGTTTTACCGGCACTGGAAAATAGCAATGAACCAAGCTGACTGCATGAACCATAAACCACACAGTCACGCATACCACTGCGAATAATATTTATTGTTTCCGAACTGGCCAAAGAAGTACGAAGAACTTTGGGCTTAAAATCATGCCGTTCTCCGGTAATAGGATTAATTAATGTTTTACCAACGCTAGGAACATACAATGTTCCGCCATTGGCAATGGCCAAAGTTTGCGCCGCAATTTGCAACGGTGTTACTAACAAATCACCTTGGCCAATTGACAAATTGTAGGTATCTCCAATATACCATGGCTCATTTTTGCGCTCTTCTTTCCAAGCTTTAGTTGGAACAAAACCGGCTGACTCGCCGGGCAAATCAATTCCCAAAATACTTCCCAAACCAAACCGACGTAAATATCCAGCCAAACGGTCTGCGCCTAAACCATTAAACGTCTGAAAACCGCCGCCAATATAATAATAAAATGTATTAACTGACCACGCGAGTGACTTGGTGACATTCGTTATTCCATGACCGCCCGCTTTCCAATCAGGAAAAAACCACTGCCCCACTTGTACTCCGCCTGTACTCAAAAAAGTGGTGGAGCGATCGATTATATGTTCTTCCAACGCGGCGGCGGCTACGACCGGTTTAATTGTTGAACCGGAAGGATAGAGACCAGAAATTGCCCGATTAAATAACGGATGATTTTCATCTTCAAGATATTTTTTGTACGTAGTGGTGGAAATACCGCCGGAAAAATCATTATCATCAAAAGTGGGCAGACTTACCAATGCCAAAATTTCTCCCTTGAGATTGGTAACAATGCCTGCCGCTCGACTTTTTCCTGCCTTTTCCAAAGAAGATTGCATTATATTCTGTAATTTTTCCTGATAAAGAAGATCAATCGTTAACTCCAGCTGAGCGCCGGATACGGCAGCGATTTCACCCAAAACCGCCTGTTCTTTGCCGCGCGCGTTGACTTGCAAGCGTCGACGGCCATTAACTCCGCGCACATTTGATTCATATTCTTTTTCAATTCCGGTTTTGCCAATTGAATCAGTTGGTATATATCCTTGACTATACAATTTTTTCAACTCAGCAGCGTCCAGTTTGCCCGTATAACCAAGTATATGCGATAAAGAACTGGGCAAAGCTGTGCTGGAAGTGGCAGAATGCATCCCATACCAACGCTTACTGCCTTGCGCAATAAAAATACTGGGAATATCCGTGCTCGCAACTTGCAATTGTAAAGCAGTTTCATAATCAATGTCCTCTTTAATCACAATTGAATCCTGACTGTAACTTTTATATTGATCAATTAATTCTTTAATTTCCGTCTGGCTTTTATTGCTTAGGCTGGCCGCTTGGTCAATAATATATTGACGAGCTGTCGAATCTCGAGGCAAATCCTGAGGTAATAAATATAAGGAAAAACTCGGCACATTATCCACCAATTGCTTACCATGGCGATCGAACAAAAGACCACGTTCAGCCGGAATTGGAATAATGCGCTCGCTATTATTGATAGCCAACAAACGATACTCATCGCCACGCCATATTTGCAGCCAAACTAATCGCAAACCTAACAAAAATAATAGCGTTAGAGTCAACGCCAAAAGCCAATTTAAACGATTTTTCCCTAAACTACTGCCGACATGAGAAGTGCCTCGAGTAATAAAATCTTTAGTTTGTTCAAGAAGATTCGGCTGATAAGAATCTTCAACCCAATCAGTTTTTGGCATAGAGATTCATACGTTTGGCATGAGTTACTTTTAAACTGGGCAAAAAGCGCGCCAGCAGTAAATACCAAACTGACACAAAAGAAGCCGTGACAAAAATTTCGACAGTCACGCTGCGAAATAACGACGCGATAAGACCGGACTGATCAACAGCGCGCAACCAGAAAAATCCGGCGCTGAAAATTCTGAAAAAAATCAAAAATACCGCGACCAAAATAGCCGCTGACCAAAATTCGCGATTAGATAATATACCGCGATACAACCAAAATAAAACAAGTGCCGCTAAAACCGCGGCTGACAATACCAAACCAAACGGTCCCACTGTATACCAATCAAAAAGATAAAAAAGACAAAATGTCCACCACACTACCGCTCCGCTTTCCGTAATTATTACGGCCATTACAACGGCAGTGGCCAGCACATTAATTTCTGAAAATGGATACGGCAAAAAAATAATCACGGCCACATGCAAAAAGAACAGAAGTGGCACAGCCAAAAGCCATAACGGCAAAAAAATAAAACTATGCTTCATAACTTAATTAAAAATTATTGAAACTACACTTATATTGTGCAGATCAGCGCTGGTTTTAAGAACCGCTTGCTGAAATGGTTCTTGCGGTTTTTTTTCCACGACTTCAACCATGCCAATCACCAAACCACGCGGAATCCCCGCCTCCAAACCGGAAGTGATGATGACATCGCCCGGTTGAATAACTTCATTTTGCGGAATCAAATCCAATTTAATGGTTAGACCATAACCACCAATCACCAAACCCAAACTTTTTTCCCGATTCATTACTGTGGCCGCAACTTTACTTTGATAATCACTCAAAAGACGAACTACGGCCGTATGCGCTTCAACACGAACTATTTTTCCAATCAAAAAACCATTTCCCAAAATTACCGGCTGATTGATTGCCACACGATCGCTGACACCGCGATTGATAATCAGCGTTGTACCAAGCGGATCCAAATCACGACCAATCACATCCGCGCCAAGACTGACATTATTTTTTTCAGAAAATTTTAATTGATCACGCAAATTGGTATTTTCTTCTTCCAGCAAACGAATTTTAGTATCCTCGGCAATGCAGGCCGTTAATTCAACCGAGTTATTTTTTTCAACCATTTCCGCCGTGATTGAGGCTTGATACATTTTTTTTAAAACCGTATCAGTTACCAGACGAACAGTGCTTTCAAAAAAATTAAGATAACCATACTTACGCAAAAAAATCAACAGCAGCAACACTGCGATAATCATTAACGCCGTAACTAAGCGACGTCGCATATTAAAAAATTAGGAACGAATGGATTGGCGAGCCGAAGGCAAACGAACCAAATGAAGGAGAACTGAATTTTCCAGAAGAACAGCCGTCCCTCGCACTACAGCCGAAAGCGGATCATCCGCAATGCGTACGGGAATATCGGTGGCCTGCGCGATCAATCGATCAAGACCGGAAATAAGCGCGCCACCACCGGTCAAAAGCATTCCGCGCTCATGAATATCAGCTGTTAATTCCGGAGGCGTAACTTCCAGAGTCATTTTAATATGATCAATAATCGTACGCACTGAACGATCAAGCGCTTCGCGAATATGCGCGTCAGTGATAATTACTTCTTTAGGAAGACCGGACATAACATCGCGACCACGCATGGGAATTTGCAAAATTTCCCCGCCTGCAACCAAAGCGCCTACTTTCATTTTAATGTATTCAGCGTGCGCTTCACCCACAAATAAATTAAAAACTTCGCGCGCATATTGGACAATATTTTTGTTCATTTCTTCGCCGGCAATAGGAGTTGATTTCCAGGTCACGATTCCATGCAGAGAAATGACCGCGATTTCGGTTTTACCGGCGCCAATATCCACCAATAAATTACCGACCGGATCTTCAATCGGCATTCGACCGCCAATAGCGGCGAGAATTGGTTCTTGGACAATAAAAACCTCGCGCGCTCCGGCCCCTATAATCGCATCTTCAACTGCTTTGGCTTCCACTTCGGTCACGTTAAGCGGCACGCCAACAATTACGCGCGGACGGGACAGCATGGACAATCCGCCATCATGAACTTTATCAATAAAATAACGCAATAATTTTTCTGCGACTTCATAATCGGAAATAATGCCGTGTTGCAATGGCCGAGTAACCAAAATATGAGGTGGAGTCTTGCCCAACATTTGCTTGGCTTCATCACCTACTGCCAAAATCTGTTCGGTTTTGGTGTTCACCGCCACAACAGTTGGTTCATCGATGGTAATTCCTTTTTCAGTCGTATAAATGCGCGTGTTGGCCGTACCTAAATCAACACCAAGATCCTTGCCATTTCTTTGCCAAAATTTAAACATAGCGAGCTAAAAATTCAGTCAATGGAGTCAAACTTGATTCAGCGCTGGATCGCGGCTTTACTTCTACTGTGTGCGCAGCGATAGTTTTCGCACTGACAATAACGCGCAAAGGAATTCCCAACAAATCGCTGTCAGCGAATTTTTCACCAGCGCGCGCGTCCGGCCGATCATCATATAAAACTTCGATACCCGCATCAGTTAATTTTTTATATAATTCATTGGCCATGGTCACATCATTACTTGTTTGGCACAATGAAATTAAGTGAATGGTAAATGGAGCCACTTCCGCCGGCCAAATTATACCTTTGTCATCGTGATGAACTTCCACAATTGTTCCCATAACGCGTGATGGACCAATGCCATAACAACCCATTATCACCGGCTGTGACGTATTATTTTCATCAGTATAAGTAAAATTAAATGGCGCGCTATACTTGGTACCCAATTTAAAAATATTACCGACTTCAATCGCTTTCACTTGGCGCAAATCAGTATTTTTACATTGACCGCAAGCATTATTGGTATCCGCAATAATTTCTTGATTGATGGCAATCTGGCATTGGTCGCAAACATAAATCAAATCTTCCCCAGCATTCGTGACGGTTTGATATTCATGCGAATATTGGGAAAAAGTCCCGCCCGAGGCAAACGTCAAATAAGTTTGTTCGCGAATTCCGCATCGGGTGTAAACGCGCCAATAAGCTTCAATCATTTGGCTATAATATTCGTCCAAATCAGCCTGATTGTGGTGAAATGAATACATGTCTTTCATGCGAAATTCACGTCCGCGCAAAATTCCGGATTTCGCCCGCGCTTCATTGCGAAATTTAGTTTGAATTTGGTAGACAGCTTGCGGCAAATCCTTATACGAAAACGCAAATTTTTTTACCAGCGGAGTCACGACTTCTTCGTGCGACGCGCCGAGTGCATATTCTTTATCCCCACTGCCATTTAATTTAAATAATACATCAAGCGCATCCCAACGACCAGTTGCCAACCAATTTTCTTTGGGATGCAAAGCAGGCATCAAGACTTCTTGTCCGCCAACACGATTCATTTCTGCGCGAATAATATTTTCAATTTTAGCGAGCACGCGCAAACCAAGCGGCAACATGGTATAAACTCCGGCGAATAAACGATCCACAAAACCGGCACGCATTAATAATTGGGCGTTCACACTGACTTCTTCTTCGGAAACTTGCTTTTGCGTTTTGGTAAATAATTGGGATTGACGCATACTAAACAAAATTATTTGGTGAGTAATCAGAGCGGGCTTCGTGTCGCGGAGCCAAGGACATTATTAATGACAAAAACAAAATAAATCCTGCGGCCAAGAGTGATCCTGTCCACCAATTCAACCATTGTTCTCCCTGCAAAAAAATCGCGAGAGTAAGAAATCCGGATACAAATATGGCTTCCCGAAAACTTTTCGCCACATAGGCAAACAATGGCGCCTTGTTCTGCCAACGATGCTGATACATAAAAAATAAACCAAGAGCCGTAGTGCCGATTAATGAAAAGAAAAAACTGACATAAAAAAATCCTAACCCAAAAAGATTCGCCACAAAAGGATCGATATTTATAAGTACCAAAATCCAAGACAGCCAACACAAAAGTGTGGCCAAGGCCATAGTTATTAAGTAGTGACGGATGGTCATAACGCGGTATTATCCAACTATTCTACGCCAAATACCGAATACGGTCAACTTCGTTTTTTCCTAGTTTCGCGTTGATATTTTCCACGATTTTTACTTGATTTACTCTGATTTCCTGAGCAATCGCTGAACTGGCACAACTGACGGTTAGCGTGCGATTTTTTAAAAATAGCGGTTTGGCTTGATTAGCCAAATCTCCAAACATTTCGCGCAAAACTGTTTCTGCGGCTTCAATTGATCCGGCTGATTCCAATTGACGGCCAAGAATACTATTTTTGTCAATTTTATTTTTAAGTGTGTCACCAAGTGGCGTAAATGTCATAAAGTACAGAGATTGATATATGCAGAGTACCATACTTGTCTAGAGTACGCAATCGGGAAAAATATATAAATATACTTTTCCATTTTTTTCCGTTGGTTTCCATGAGGAAAATTTAAAACCATACGAAACAACACGTGCGCCGGTTTTAAGCTCACGACTTAATTTAATCGCCAGTTTATCCATTTTATGAGCAATGAAAAATAAACTGATGACATTAATCTCACGGAGATCAGTTGTCCATAAATCCTGACGTTTAATGGTAATATTTTTATAATTCCGACACAAAAATCTACTCCAATAATACAATAAAGGATTAATTTCAATTCCCACACATTGTTTTACCAATGGCGCGGCCGCGCGTAACAGCCGACCATCACCCGAACCCAAATCAAAAAAAATATCAGTTGATTTAAGTTTAGCAGTTTGAATCATAATCATCACATTTTCTCGCGCCAGGGGCACATATGGCGCGCCTTTTACGATGGCGTAGAGCGTGTAGAGCATGAAAATGAGGACGGGAACGTACAGGAGGAAAAGGATGGTGTAAATAAATAAAATCATATTTTTTATTTAATTTTGTAAAATTTTAAATATATAAAAATATAGAGCACCAATGTTTGAGTCCGCCTTCAGTATGAGCCAGCTAAGGATAATAAGTGCTATATTCGCAAACCAGACTGAAGGACGGACGAGTTTTGGTGCGAGATATTTTTATATATTTAAAATTTTACCCAACTCTAAATTCGCAAATATCCCGAAAATCACAATGTTTGCAAATAAACTGACTCGGTGTGGCCGTAAAATTTCCCGCATAAATTTGGTCAATTGTCGCAGTTATTTTTCCTTTTATTTTTTCCAAATCTTCCGGATCACCGAGAAAAGAGGTTTTCAAAATATCATTTAAATAATAAAAAGTCAGCTGTCCAGTTTTACCAATCTGGCGATATTCAGGTAAAGTTTCGGCCGCGATTTGGTAAATCAATAATTGTTCTTTGTCTTCGGTCGTCAGTGTTTCTTTTGCTTGGCCGGTTTTGTAATCAATAATATGGAGCGTTCCATCGGAAGCTTGATCCACGCGATCAATGCGACCATGCACCAAATAATTTCCCACTTTAATTTTAAACCAGCCTTCCAAGGATACGGGAATTGTCCAGCGTCCATCTTCGGCCGCGTAAAACTTTTTCAAAATATCTTTTCCTTTGGCATAATATTCCGCGCGTTGTTTTTTATTTTCATACCAATCCGGAATCCAATGCGCGTCATACATTTTATATAATTCCGCGAGTGTTGGTACTTTTACGCTGTCAGCCGACATGATTGCGGCCGAGACCAATGGCAGGGAAAATAAAGATTCTTGTTTAGCGCGATTCATCGTCTGCACTTTGGTATAAAAATCTTGCAAAGTCGCATGCATACTTTGGCCAAAACTAAAATTAAACGAGCTCTTCGTGGGTAATTTTAAAATATGCGCCAACTTATATTGGTACGGACAGGTTTGGTATGATTTTATTTGGGAAAAAGAAAAGGCTTTGGGTAATTCGTAAACTACGGGATTTTCTTTTGCCGGCCTCATAATTGGCGGGGCAAAATCAGTAACTGATTTTTTCGGTTCTGATTGGCTCGACAATTCGACAAGCTCACTGCGAGACAAACTCACGACAGGTTTTTCTTTTTTAGGAGTTTCTTCCACAACGCCCGCTTCCACCAAAAATCGCGACACTTTTTTAGCGCGCACGCCACCATAATTTTCCGCGCTGGAAAAATATAAACGCTCTTTGGCGCGCGTAGTCGCTACATAAAACAAACGTCTTTCTTCTTCCAGATGATAATCTCCTTCGGGCACATGTTCATGAATAAGTTCTTCGGGAATTTCCAAACCAGTTCCACGACGACGCGTCGGAAATCGTTCTTCCACCATGTTGACCACAAACACATATTTAAATTCCAAACCTTTGGCGCCATGCGCGCTCAAAACATTCACCGAATCCGGCGTATCAGTCGGTTGATACAATCCTCCTTCATCGCCTGATTCCAAGATCGTATTCAGATATTCCACAAAATGAGCAACGTGCGGATCGGGAACAGTTTCTTCAAATCGCGTCACTGTTTCCAAAAATTGTTGAAGCTGATAAATTTGGCGAATAATCGTCCGATCACCCTCATTTTCTTTATGTGCTAAAAATTGCAAATAACCTGATTCTTCCAAAAAAGAGTAAAGGAGATTTGATGGTTTATCCGTATTGCTTTTACCAACGGCCGCAGATAATAATCCATGCAATTTTGCGCAAATCTTTATTCCATCAGAAGTCAATCCCCATTGCGGCGCCAGAGCCAAAGCTTCAAAATACGACAAACTTTTTTTCTTGGCCACGGCCAGTAATTTTTGCGTGTCATGCGGATCAAAATTCAAACATGGTAAATTCAACAATCTAAATAACGCGGAATTTTCTTGCGTTTGATGCACAATTTTAAAAAAACTAAACGCGTCCAACACAATCGGTTGACGATATAGCCCGGCCGCGGATAAAAATTCATACGAAATTCCCGCCACTTCCAGTCCGCGAATAAACGGATCCAGATGATTATTCGCGCGCGCCAAAATCGCGAAATCATCCCAAACCGTGTCCGGATTATTTTGTTTTAAGCTGATAATTTCTTGAATTACGCCACGCACTTCCGCGTCTATTGTCTCCGCTTTCAAATAAGTTACAACTGTTTGATTTTTTTGCAAAACACCAAACTCCGCGGACGCGATTAATTTTTTATCCAAACCTAATTTTACTTCCAACCGATCCGGATTATTATTTTGAATTAACCTATACGCGACATCCAAAATTTCCAGACGCGAGCGATAATTGGCATTCAACACAATGCTTTTGGCCGTGGGATAATCATCTTTAAAACGCAAGATATTGGAAACACTGGCGCCGCGAAACGCGTAAATTGATTGATCGTCGTCACCAACCACTGTTAGCTGGCCACCGCGTGCGAGTTCTTTCACCAATTGATATTGCGCCCAATTCACATCTTGAAATTCATCCACCAAAATATATTTATATTGCTTATTAACTTTCTGCAAAATTTCCGGACGCGTGCGCAATAATTGCACGCTATAAAAAATCAAATCACCAAAATCCAATCCACTGGCTTGTAAAATCAATTGATTATACGCGTGATACGCGTTCGCGAGTTCAGTCAAACGCGATTTTTCATCTCCAGTTTCACTGCCTGTTTCATGCGCCACACTTTCCGCGTGCGCCAAATAATCCGCAGGAGTAATTAACTCATCTTTACATTTGGAAAAATGACGCAATAAATCAGAAATATATTTGACCGGATTGCCAAGCGGACGATAATAACCCAAACCAAGTTCATATATTTTATCACGCAATAAAAGCCAGGCATCAGTTTCCGTAATTAATTTAAATTGGCGTGGCAATCCAATGTCCAGCGCGTATTCTTGGAGTAGTCGTTCGCAAAATTTATGAAATGTGGAAACTTGCAGATCCACATAGCCCAATTCCAAACGCGCATCCACGCGTTCCAGTAATTCGTTCGCGGCTTTATCCGTAAACGTCAGCGCCAAAATTTCCTCGGGTTTTGCCAAGCCGAAAGAAATAAGATGTGCGATTTTTTCCGTGATCACCGTTGTTTTTCCCGTGCCCGCGCCGGCGACGATGAGGAGAGGGTTGGAAATGTATTCAATGGCCTCTTTTTGCGATTGGTTTAATGTATTCATAAAAATTTCACAAAAGCTAAAACAAGAATAACAAAAAATTAAACAATATAAAAGACCCACGCTTTTCAGCAGGGTCTTTTGGATTTTTCGAACTAGAGACTAGTTGCGGAAATCGCGGCGAGGTGGTCGGTCTTCTTTGGGACGGGCCAAGCTTACGCGAAGCTCGCGGCCATCGAGGTCTTTGCCATTAAGCAAATCAATTGCTTTTTGGGCGCTTTCGGCTGTATCCATGTCGACGAAAGCAAAACCACGAGATCGTCCGGTAAATTTGTCCATAACAATCTTGGCTGATACGACAGTTCCGGCCTGGCCAAAAGCCGTGGCTAAACTTTCATCAGTGGATTGGTATGAGACGTTACCGACATATAATGTCTGACTCATAGCTGTATCTTAAAACTTTTAACTCGCCCCGACCTATTAAAAATTTCGCGGTTGTCCGCGTTAAATGGACGATTGGGAAAAATATACCAAGAACAATTTGGCTTGTCAAATAAAATGGGGATTAACTAGGAGACAATCTCCACTAATAATTTATTTTATTTCCTTTTCGCCTTCGCCACTTTTTTAACTTTTTTCACAATTGGAGGCATTTTATCTTCTTCATTTTCCAATTCCATTTCCATTTTTGAAGGAGTCGGCGCTTCAGTTTTCATTAACAAATCTATAATGCGATCGAGTTTGTTACTCAGTTTGTCAAATTGTTCTTTAAGATTTTCTTGGGGGGCGGGACGACTGGGCGCAAAATCGCGTGATCCGCGGCCGCCAAATGAAGGACGATCAAAACTTCTCTCTGGTCGCCCAAAACTACGTTCTCCGCCTTTGTCAGGACTCGTACCACCTTGTTTACCAAAACAAATACTACAGAAAACCGGCTTGCGGCCATTCGGACGAAACGGAACTTCACAATCCTTTTGACATTGACTACATACGGCCTGAAACATTTCTGTTCGGCCGCCAAAACCACCTCGACCACCTCGATCCCCACGGTCGTTGCGATCAAATCCTCCCCCATTACCAAATTTTTTCGGACCGCCGTATTCTGACCGCTTCTCCTTGTTATAGAAAGCCATATAGTAATTACAATGATTAAAAAAATTATTTACTGCTTCGGCCGGCGCGCACGCGCTCATTTTCTTTCAAATACTGCTTGCGCAAACGGATACTTTTGGGCGTAATTTCCAGATATTCATCTTCGGCCATCACTTCCAAACCGCGTTCCAATGTAATTTCCATAGGAGGAACCAAAGTCAATGCTTCGTCTGTTCCACTAGCGCGCATATTCGTGAGTTGTTTTCCTTTGATTGGATTCACCGCCATGTCCTGGCCTTTACTGACATTACCAATGACCATGCCTTCATACACTTCGGTCGCGGGAGGAATATACAAAACACCGCGATCCTGCAAATTAAATAAAGAAAAACCAAGCGCTTTGCCATCCACCATGGAAACCATAGAACCAACATCACGTTTGGCAATTTCACCGACATACGGACGAAATTCCAAAACGCGACTGCATAAAATTCCTTCGCCACGCGTGTCCATGACAAATTGACCGCGATAACCTAACAATCCCCGTGTGGGCATTTCAAAAATAATGCGCGTTTGGCCGTCTTTTTGACGCATATCAGTCATCTGGGCTTTGCGTCGTCCCAATTTTTCAATCACTGTGCCGGCAAATTCATCGGGAACATCAACCGTGACTTCTTCAAATGGTTCTACTTTAATAACTTGTCCTGAGCTTGTCGAAAGTATTTCTTTAATAATAACTTGTGGTTGCGAAACTTGAATTTCAAAACCTTCGCGCCGCATATTTTCCAACAAAATCGCCACATGCAATTCGCCACGACCAAATACTTTATAATGATCAGACGCGGAAAAATCAATTTTCAAACCCACGTTCACTTCCAATTCTTTTTCCAAGCGTTCGCGAATTTGACTGTTGGTCACAAATTTTCCTTCGCGTCCGGCAAACGGCGAATTATTCACCAAAAAATTCAGGGAAATTGTTGGTTCGTCAACTTTAATCGCAGGCAATGGTTCTTGATCCGCCGACACACAAATCGTTTCCCCAATATCAATGTCCGCGATTCCCGCGATCATAGCAATGTCTCCGGCCGAGGCTTGTGTATCTTCAATCCGCGTCGTTCCTTTAAACGTAAAAATTTTCGTAATATTTCCAGTGCGCGTTTCACCGGTCGGTTTTTTCACAATTACTTTATCGCCCACGTTAATTTTTCCTTCATATACGCGACCGACTGCCAAACGACCAACGTAATTATCATAACCTAAATTAAACGGCTGCATGCGGAATGGCGCGTCCACATTATGTGGCGCAGGCGGAACTAAACGTAAAATCGTATCCAGTAATGGCGTTAAATCTTTTCCTTCATCTTCCATTTTTAATTTGGCAATTCCTTGACGGCCAATCGCGTACACGGTCGTAAAATTTAATTGTTCATCATTCGCGCCCAAATCCATAAACAATTCCAACACTTGATCGTGCGAACGTTGGACATCAGCGGCCGGTTTATCAATTTTATTTAAAACTACAATCGGTTTAAGTCCCAATTCCAAAGATTTTTTTAACACAAATTTTGTTTGCGGCATAGGCCCTTCTTGCGCATCCACAATCAAAAGCACGGAATCAATGGAGCGCAAAACGCGTTCCACTTCTGAACCAAAATCCGCGTGGCCAGGTGTGTCAACAATATTTATTTTTGTAGGTTCTCGCCCTGAGCCCTGAGCCCCAATCGAATGGGTCGAGGGGTAAAATAAACTGCCATTTTTGGCGTAAATCGTAATGCCGCGTTCTTTTTCCAGAGCGTTGGAATCCATGGTTACTGTTTCATCCGTTACCATACCGGTTTGGCGCATCAAAGCATCGGTCAAAGTGGTTTTGCCGTGATCAACGTGCGCGATAATGGCAATGTTGCGAATTTCCATAAAAATAATAAACGACGTGCCCGTCGTACCTGAAACAAAGGATGAGTTAGAACTCGCTGATTATATAGGCTGAATCACAAAATGTCAAGAGAATTGTACTTATTTATCAAGAGGACAAATTATTCATCATCCCCGCCCAAAAATCCGCCGACTTGCAAACTCCAGAGTCCATGATAAACACCGTTTTCTTTTTGCAATAATTCGTTATGCGACCCTTCTTCTGCGATTTTTCCGTCTTTTAAAACAATGATGCGATCCATATGCATAATCGTGGACAAGCGATGCGCAATGGCGATCACGGTTTTGCCTTTCATCACGGCCTCAAGCGCGTACTGAATCAAATGTTCAGATTCAGAATCCAAACTGGACGTGGCTTCATCCAAAAGTAAAATAGGCGCGTTACGTAAAATCGCCCGCGCAATGGCCACGCGTTGCCGTTCACCGCCGGATAATTTCACGCCGCGTTCGCCCACCAACGTATCGTATCCATCGGATAATTCCAAAATAAATTCATGACAATGCGCGAGCTTGGCCGCGTCAATTATTTCATCGTCAGTCGCGTCCGGTTTGCCATAGCGAATATTTTCTTTTATGGAACGATGGAACAGTAATGCTTCTTGCGGCACATAACTCATGGCGCCCCACAAACTTTCCAAAGTTACTTTTTTCGCGTCTATTTCATCAATGAAAATTTTACCCGCACTAACTTCGTACAAACGCAACAAAATTTTAATAATAGTTGACTTGCCCGCGCCTGATGGTCCAACCAAAGCCACGCGTTCACCAGGCTTAATCACACAAGAGAAAAGTTTAAGCACAGTACGCGTGCTGTTATACGCAAAACTTACCTTTTGAAATAATACTTCGCCGTTCGGAACTAGCAATGGTTTAGCGTTTGGCGCATCATGAATCGCGACTGGTGTTTCCAAAATTTCCGTCATTTCTTTGGCATCGGCCAAATCTTCATAAATACCACGAATGATTTTTCCCAAATCCCAAATGCGCAAAAATAAAGTCAACAAATATGATTGAATCAAAGCAAAATCGCCGATGGTTAAAATCCCGCGTTTCCACAAAATAAGCGCGCCATATAACATGACAATTTCCAAACCATACATTAAAAATGTTTGCGCTCCCTCAAACCACGTATCCAAATTATATGATTTTGTTTTGGCCGCGCGCACTTGATGCAATAATTTTTTGAAACTGTTTACTTCTCGTCCATAACCATTGTAAAATTTCACGGCCGATTGATTGGAAATCGTGTCTGCCAAAAAACCCGTGGTAACGCTTTCCAATTCACTGCGTTTAATATCATAGGGCAATTTTTTACGAATCAGCCAAATATTCATGAGGCTGTAGAGCACAATCCAGACTATCATGATCAATGACAACCATGGATTGCGCGACCACAAAACTACAATCATGACAATCGTGCCCACCAAAATCTGCAAAATATTCCACAAGAAGCGATCCATAATGCGCTCAAACGCTTGCACAAAACGATTGATGCGCTTAACCAAAGAGCCCACAAAATTATTTTGAAAAAAATCAATGGAATGATTATGCAAATAAGAAAAACAATATTGTTCAATTTCCGCCATCATTTTCGGTTGTTTCACATTTAAGATAAAGCGAACGGTGTGCCAGAGTATCCAGTCAAACGTATAAAAAACCGCGACCATCAACAAAATGGGGAACATGATTATCAGCTCAGATTCATTCGCAATCGCATCAAACAACTTCTTAAAATAAATCGGCGGCATCAGGTTTACGATGTTGGCGATAACCAAAAGTACCATGACCACCGTCATGCTCCAACGATTTTGGCGGATAAAACGCCAATAAATTTTGCCGGTAGATTTGATGTGGGAGTTCATATTTTTGGTAAAAAAATTCCCCAGTTTGACTGCGGAATTTTTTAATCATTATTATTCATCGTCACTTGACGTATCCATGGCGCCACGACAGCCGCAGCAGGATTCACAGGTGTCGCAGTCCGGACATACTGTGTCTTCGGTAGTGGATTTGGCGCAGGATTGACATTGCATAAAATAATATATTTAATGAACCGCGATTATAGCAGTGACTTTAAAAAATGTCAACTGGTCTATTACCCTACATTCCGCCATTTTTTCCCAACTCTCAGTCGTGCCAATTCTTTTTCCATTTTGGCCATAACGAGCGCGAATTGTTCGTCATCCATACGATCGCGTTGTTTCATTAATTCTTCGGCACGGAGTTTGGCTGTTTCAGCACGAGCTAAATCAATCTGTTCAGCGCGTTCCGCGGTTTCAGCCAAAACATACACGGTATTGTCGGGACGAATTTCAATCACACCGCTTGAAACTGACAAAAAAATTGTTTCATTCCCTTGTTTGATGCGCGCTTCACCGGACGCGAGAACCGCAATTAAGGGAACATGATGCGACAAAACCGTAATTTCGCCCATTGCAGTCGGCAAACTAACTGACTCCACTTCGCCACTGAATGTTGGTCCATCAGGACTGACAATTTTTAGAGAAAAATTCATACACTAATCTTATTACTTAACTTCCCGCAAATTTTCAAAGCTGTTTTATTTTACTTCCTCAATCCCACCCTTCAAATAAAACGCGCTTTCGGATTTTTCGTCATGTTTACCTTCTAAAATTTCTTTGAATCCACGAACTGTTTCCGCGACTGGTACATATTTCCCCGACATACCGGTAAATTGTTCGGCGACAAAGAACGGCTGTGACAAAAAGCGCTGAATTTTGCGTGCGCGTGAAACTGTTAATTTATCTTCATCCGATAATTCTTCCATACCGAGAATCGCGATAATATCTTGCAAGTCACGATAACGCTGTAAAACTTTTTGCACATCGCGCGCGACCTTATAATGTTCCTCGCCCACAATTTGCGGGTCAAGCATGGTTGAAGTTGAATCCAGCGGATCAACAGCCGGATAAATACCGAGTTCGGACAAAGCACGGTTCAATACTACCGTGGAATCCAAGTGCGCGAAAGTGGTGGCTGGCGCCGGGTCAGTCAAATCATCGGCCGGAACATATACGGCTTGTACAGACGTGATTGAACCTTTGTCGGTTGAGGTGATGCGTTCTTGTAGTGCACCCATTTCCGTCGCGAGGGTTGGTTGGTAACCCACAGCTGATGGCATACGACCAAGCAAGGCCGAAACTTCTGAACCAGCTTGGGTAAAACGAAAAATATTGTCCACAAACAAAAGCAAATCACGGCCTTCTTCATCACGAAAATATTCAGCCATGGCAAGCGCGGTCAACGCGACGCGAGCGCGAGCTCCGGGCGGTTCGTTCATTTGTCCAAAGACCAAAGCGGTTTTTGCCAACACGCCGGATTCTTCCATTTCACGATACAAATCATTGCCCTCACGCGTGCGTTCCCCGACTCCGGCAAACATGGAATAACCACCGTGTTCCTGCGCAATGTTGCGAATTAATTCTTGGATAATAACAGTTTTACCAACTCCCGCACCACCAAACAAACCAACTTTTCCACCTTTCAAAAACGGACAGAGCAAGTCAATGACTTTAATGCCGGTTTCCAAAATTTCAGTTTTTTGGGATTGAGATTTAAAATCCGGAGCCGCGCGATGAATCGGGTATAATTTATCTTTTTTGGGATTTGGTTTACCGTCAATCGCGTCACCAACCACATTAAACATGCGACCCAGTGTAATTTCACCGACCGGCACGGAAATCGGCGCGCCCAAATCCGTAACTTCCACACCACGCGCTACACCATCAGTCGCGCCCATGGAAATGGCACGGACTGTGTTGCCGCCCAAATGCTGTTGGACTTCAAAAATGAGAGAATCTCCATTTTCTTTTTTCAATTCCAGCGCGTTATAAATTGCCGGTAAATTTTCCGGGAAATGAACATCAACAACGACGCCGATGATCTGCGAAATTGTTCCTGTATTTTTTTTCATATTATTCTAGATGTATTAAAGAATTTTTATTTCAATTTCCATAATGTATTAAATAATTTTAGTATTATGTAATTTTATTTTCAGTAAAACTCGCTCGTCCTGTGCTCTAGTGGCCTATGCCGAACCGATTCTGAATCTATAAATTGACCGAGCACAGGCGACCTCAAACAGTTACTGTAAACAAAATTACATAATACTAAAATTATTCTAATGCCGCGGCTCCACCGGCAATCTCGGCAATCTCTTGCGTAATCGCGGCTTGTCGGGCTTTGTTAAATTCCAAAGTTAATCCGTTAATCATGTCGCCGGCCGAACTGCTGGCATTTTTCATGGCAACCATGCGCGTGCTGTGCTCGCTGGCCGACGATTCCAAAATCGCTTGGTATAATTGAATGTCAACTAAACGCGGAACAATTGTGGCGATAATTGTTTCGGGATTTGGTTCAAATAAATAACCGTTTTGTTTGAGTGATGGAATTTCTTCGGCTTTCTCTCCAACTACCAACATTTTTTCCAAATCATGTGGCGACACGGGCAACAATTGGCGGGCTTTGACGGTTTGCGACAAACTGGAATTGTATTGTGTGTACATCACCACTACTTTATCATACGTTTTTTCGGTAAAGGCTTTGCGCGCCATGGAACTGATGGACAAAATATCTTCAAATGCCGGCCGTTCGCTTAAATGATCAAACGCCGCGATCAAAGGATAATTATGTCGTTTGGCAAACGTGGCGCTTTTTTTACCCACACCAATCACATCAACGGCGACATCACTCAAGGGAATAATATCTTTGCCATCAAGTCCGCGGTGCCGGGCCACGTTAGTTTTATCCTGCAAAATCTGCCAGGCACGTTTAAAAATATTGGCGTTAAAACTGCCGCACAAACCGCGATTGGAAGTGATTAAAATCACGAGTAAACGCGCGACCGGTCGTTCTTCCAAAAGCGGCGAAGTTGGTTTGTTCCCACTCGCCAATTGTTCCAGCAACTCGCGTGCGAGCGTGGCAAACATGCGTGTAGCGAGGGCGCCCTGCACGGCCTTGCGCATCTTGGCGGCCGACACCAATTCCATGGCTTTCGTCATTTTTTTAGTGTTCTTGACCGATTTGATGCGTTGTTTGATTTCTTTAGTGTTAACGGCCATAAAATCAATAATGTCTGCGAGCTACTTACTGCTATGATTAAAATCCCTTATCAGCGTTAATATCCGGGGCGTTAGCCTGTGCCTCGGCCTCGTTAAAGTCATCCGAAGACCTAATGTCATCACCGACACGGTAATTAGTAAATAAGAACTCTGGTATTACTTTAATTTTTGATGCCCATTTTTGTCCAAAAATGGATGCGGCTGTTTTTTCATTAAGTACCAACCTCAAAACAGCGCCCTTGTCAACCGCATATACATACGGGTCAGTTTGAATTTTAACCAGTGTCCCTGGCCGATAGGTTACATTGCCGCCGAGTGGGATGCCACCCAATTCTTTCGGCAAAATAGTTTTTACGGAAGAAAAATTTTTATACCAGGTGGAATAAATATCGGCATTATAAAATATATATCGCTTACCATCCGCGCCCAAGTAATAAATAGATGGCGATGTTTTAGATTTAATAAGAATCTTCGACGTGGTTGGTGCGGTTTTTGTCACCGGAGCTGGGGCTGTCGGTTGTATTGGAGTTACCACAGATTGAGTAGTGGTATCGCCGGCGCAAACAAATTTTTGTCCTTTTACAACCATTCCATTTCCATAATCTTTCCAGAAAAAATACGAACGGGTCGTGACTCTCTGGTCAACCGCCGTAGGAATTTGCTTGCTTAAAGTGCAGATTTTTTTATCATCAGTACGGTACCAAGTTTGACCACCATTTTTTTCCACCCACACCAATGAATCCGCGCCATAGGCCACCAATTGGGAATTCGAAACTGTTTTAATTAGTTCAAACGTATAGGGGGATTTCTTATCCAGACGATAGTAGGATTGTATCAATCCTCCTGAGTCTGTTGAAATGCTTCCAAGGACAAAATTAGTGTATGAAAATTGATTGTTCGGTTTTATAAAACCGGCATAAGCGATATTTTTTTGGCTATCATCATTGAATTTAAGGGTCATGCCATTGCTTAAATTATGGCTGCGGTATTGGACATACTCTCCAGCTTTTGTACCAGAATTATCATTGCCATAACCGTACATCAAAAGATCATTTGCTTCAACACTCACAGCCGAAAAATTATAAATATTTCCGGCACCAAATTTTTCATTTGAATTTAAGCGAAATACCTCATACTTATCGCCATAAATTTCTGTTGCGGTGTTAAAACCCGTTTGTCCATAAACCTTTTGGGATTTGATATTGTAATACTTCATGTTGCTGTAAATTGAATCCTTACCTGGCTTGAGAAGAGAATATTCAAAAAAAATTTGCGACAACATTCTAAATTGTCCCAGTCCATTATTTTTTTCCATGTCGCCTACGGACGCCAGTGAAACTAATTTGTTGGTTTGCTCGGTAGAAAAATCATAAAAATAAACATCCGCGCCCAGTTGCCATTCCCCCCAATATACACCCGTTGATAAAACCGTAATGCCAGCGTAGCCACTGGAAGAATTATGCGTACTAATCTTTTTCTCAGTATTGGTATCACCATCAAAAAGATAAACATCGCCGGATTTATCGTACGCCGCGTAATGATCGTAGGCACTCATTTGCGGATAGGATGGAAGTAGATCTTGCGCGTAGACTGGTTGAACAAGAGACGCTAATATTAAAAAGAGTCCAAAAATATACGAACGGGCAGACATTTTCATATAGAAAAATGAATTAAAAAAAATGGTTAAATTATATAAAAAAACTCACTACAGGCTGACTTCAATTCTTTTTCCACTTCTTCACTCCAATCACCGCCAGCAATCTTTTCCAACAACGCACTTTTACTACTTTGCAAAAATTCCACGAACGCGTTCTGCTTTTCCGTAATGGCGATAATTTCCGTGTTGTCAAAAAAACCATTATTAACCGCGTAAATGATCGCGACCTGTTGCGCCACGGGCATGGGTGAAAATTGCGGTTGCTTTAAAAGTTCGGTAATCCGGCGGCCGCGTTCAATTTGCTTTTTGGTATCGGCATCCAAGTCACTGGAGAATTGCGCAAAGGCTTCGAGTTCGCGAAATTGCGCGAGCGCGAGCTTCATACTGCCGGCCACTTTTTTCATGGGTTTAATTTGCGCGCTGCCACCAACGCGAGAAACTGAAAGACCAACATTCAAGGCCGGACGAATACCGCGGTAGAACAAATCCGTTTCCAAGAAAATTTGGCCGTCAGTAATGGAAATAACGTTTGTGGGAATGTAGGCGGAAATATCACCGGCCTGAGTTTCAATAATCGGCAAAGCCGTAATGGAACCACCACCATGTTCTTTATTTAAGTTGCAGGCGCGTTCCAACAAGCGAGAGTGGAGGTAAAACACGTCGCCCGGATACGCTTCACGACCGGGTGGACGGCGCAAGAGCAGTGACATTTCGCGATACGCCCAAGCTTGTTTGGTCAAATCATCGTAGATAATGAGCACATCCTGACCTTTGTCCGCAAAATATTCAGCCATGGTCACACCGGAATATGGCGCGAGGTAGGACATTGGCGCTGGTTCAGACGCGCCGGCCACAACCACGACCGTGTAATCCATGGCGCCCGCCTCTTTTAATTTCGCGACCAAGCGCGCGACTTTGGATTCTTTTTGACCAACGGCCACGTACACGCACACCATGTTCTGGCCTTTTTGGTTAATGATCGCGTCAATCGCTAAAGCAGTTTTACCGGTCTGGCGATCGCCGATAATCAGTTCACGCTGACCACGACCGATGGGAATCAAAGCATCAATCGCTTTAATCCCGGTTTGCATCGGACGATTGACCGATTCGCGCGTAATAACTCCCGGCGCCACGCGTTCAATCGGGTACACATCTTTGGTTTTAATTGCGCCGCGGCCATCAATCGGAATGCCCAGCGCATTTACGACCCGACCAATCATGGCGTCACCAACCGGCACTGACATAATTTTGCCGGTACGTTTGACCGTATCGCCTTCTTTAATCTTTTTATAATCACCCAAAATAATTGCGCCGACGGTTTCTTCTTCCAAATTAAGCACAACACCAATAGTCCCATCAGCGAACTCAATCATTTCTTGCGCCTGACAATTGGCCAAACCAGACATGCGGGCAATCCCATCGCCAACTTCAATGACTGTGCCGATTTCTTCCACGCTGGCGCCCGGCGCGAACGCGTCTAAATTTTTCTTAAGTGAGGCAATGACCGAATCAGTATATGACATAAGTATTCCCTTACAAGTGTTAATTATTTTCGGGTTAATTGATTATTTAATTGTACTAATTGATTTTTGACACTGGCGTCCCAGCGGTGAGTGCTGGTTTCCATAATCATGCCGCCTACAATCGTAGCATCAACATTTATTTCAACCGCGACTTCTCCCTCGACTTCCCTCGGGACTCGGGACAAGCCGCTCGGAACAAGAACTTTTTTTACCAATTCAATTATTTTATTTTCCGGCAATACTCGCGCCGTAGTTACTTTCACATTCAGTATCCCCTGTTTCTCCTGTACCAAATTTAAAAATTCAGCAATGATAACCGGCAATTTTTTGGTCGCGCGCCGACGCTCTAAAAATTTCGCGAACATACCAACCGCCTTGGGAACATCCTTGGCTTCGTGCGTCACAGCGTAGAGAATTTTGGCGTATTGGCGGGGCAACAATTTTGGCATATTAGTCTTGTTAGAATAAAAATGGAACGGATAAAGCTTTTTTGGGCACGGAGTTTACGACGTGAGCCAGAAAAAGATTTGCAGTGAATTTTTATTCTCATTCTAATGATTTGAGTGTATCGCTTATTAATTTCTGATCTTTTTTATCATCCAATTTTTCACGCAAAATTTTCTCCGTGGCCGTAACCACTAAATTCGCGATTTCCAATTTCACGCCTTCCATCACCGCGTCGCGCTCTTCATCAATTTTAACTTTGGCCTGTTTCACCAAACCATCAATGTCTTCTTTGGTTTTGGCTTTCATGGCATTTGATAATTCATCAGCCACGCGTTTTGCCTCACTCACAATTCCATTCGCTTCTTGTTTCGCCTGTTTAAGCGCCGCATCATATTCCGCTTTGCTCTTCGCGTACGACGTTTCAATTTCTTTGGCACGATCCAAGCTTTCGTCAATAATAGTTTTGCGTTCGTCCAATTTTTTAGTTAGTGGCTTGAGAATTTTATACCATACCACAAACGCCACTAACGCAAAGTTAATTAATTGCCAAACAAATAATTGACTGTTAATTCCTAAACTGGCCAACACACTTTCTTCAGATCCTTTTTCTAAAGTCTCATTACTTGTGGTTTCGTTTTGCGCTGACATACTTCGGTAAACTCAGTATAAATAAAAAATTCTAAATAAACCAATTCGTAATCCCGACATAAGTGTTTCACCTTATCAGGATCACAATCAATTTACTTTAAAGTAAAAACAACAACGAGCGAGTAAATAGCAATGGCTTCGGCAAACGCGGCGCCAAGCAACATCGGTACAAAAACTTTGCCGCCCGCTTCTGGATTACGACCAATCGCTTCCATCGCTTTTGAGACGAGCATTCCGATTGCAAATGCTGGGCCGATACCGCCGATAGCCATAGTAAAAGCTTTGGCCATTACCACATATGAAACGTGTTCCATAATACAATATTTATAATACAACGGGTTGAGGAGGGATGAGTTTTACCTCGCCGTGTATCATTGAATAAAAGTATGAATAATCATACTGATACTTTTTTCCAAAATTTAGAAAAAAATATCAATGGATTATTTAGTGTCCACCGACATGCGCAGTTTCTGATTCACCATGCGGTTCCGCGCTGGCAACAGTCAAATACACCAACGTCAACATGGAAAATACTGCGGCCTGAATTAAACCGACCAAAATTTCCAATAACATAAATGGCGTCGGCACAATCGCGGCGACCAAAGCGCCAATAACCGAAATCAAAACTTCGCCGGCAAAGATATTCCCGAATAACCGCAGTGATAATGATAACACTTTGGCCATTTCACTGATAATTTCCAAAAATCCCACCATAAATTCAATCACGCCCTGAAAAATTCCGATCGGTCCTTTTTTAAAACTGCGTGCCAATGATCCGAATTGAACAAATTTCCCAATATGGGCGAAAAATCCCACGGCCATAATACCAAAGACATGCGACGCAATCACGGATACCAACGCCATGGCAACCGTTAAATTCAAATCAGAATTGGCCGGACGCAAAAGAAAATGATCTCCAACCGTAATACTCCCAGTCCCAGGCAACAATCCCAACCAATTGGAAAGTAAAATAAAAAAGAAAATTGAGCCAACGAGCGGTAAAAATCGTTTTGTTTTGATTCTATCGCCTGTAACTTGATCAAAGTAACCCAACAAAATTTCCAAAAAATATTCCAATATGTTTTGCAATTTTCCCGGACGCAATGATGCTTTGCGCGAAATCATTAATCCAACACCTAAAAAAATAAATAACGCCAACCACACATTGACCATCGTGTTCGTAATCATAATTCCTCCGATATGAAATAGGACATCGGGCGCGAGAGTTGGAATGTGAATCGCTGACATATTTTATTTTTCTTTATCCATGTTTTGAAATTCTGTGCCATACGCTTTGGCTTTTTTATAAATCATCCGCGCGGAAATGGCTGCGGCCAAAACAAAAGCAAAAATCGTAAACCAATATCCTTGTTGATATATATCATCCAGCCATTGCCCGATCAAAACAAATAAAATTACTGGAACCGCGATACTCGCACCAAAATCACCCACGATCCGGAGACCGAGCAAAGCATAACGACGATCTTTGTCTGTTGCGAATAATGGCATATAGACTACAAAACGCCTCTATAATACAGGGTTTATAAAAAGTCGTCAACAGAAATTCAGCTTTGTTGTTTCTTCAAATGCCTGTGCGACGCCCAAAATGTCACCCCCACCAACAAACACGTTGTCACAGTCGGAATCCATTCGGCCATATGCACGCCAAGCGCTTCGGCGGTCATGAAGGCTCCGAGGAAGCCGATCGATGTCATAGCGCCGTTTTTAAGCCACTTGTAATTCCCCACTTTATCCACTCCTCGAATAGTTAATTCCCGCACAACTAAGGCTCCGATTCCATTGCCGATTAAAATTAACATAATACTGGTCGTAAACGCGAATGCGCCGAAAATTCCGTCAATACTAAAAGAAAGATCCAAAACTTCAAGATAGGCTAATTTCGCCAAATCACTTACACCGCCTTGCTCCATTTTCTTCTCTCCTTTTTCCGCAGTTTCTCGAAAACCATATAAAATAAAAAAGACAGCATTGCCCGTAGCCGCGGCAATCATGGCGAGCGGTTGATCACGTGTTAGATACATTACTCCGACCAGCATCAAAGCCGCGATGGCGAAAAACCACACACCATGATGTTCCTTAACCCACTTATCGGAAAAAAAATACGGATCCTTTTTTTCCAAAAATAACCAATGAAAATATAACAACAACAAAAACATGCCACCACCGGTCAACAAAATATACGAACTTGATTCAATCGCAGCGGCCGCGGTTTCACTGCTTCCAAACGTCGCTGATACTGCGGCTAAAAATCCCAAACCAGGCGTTGCCAGCCAGACAATCAAAAACGGCAAAATCCCCCGTGCCACAAACACGGCAAAAAATATTCCCCAAACCAAAAACCATTTGCGCGCTTTTTCGCCCATGGTTTTGAGCATATGCGCGTTTACAATCGCGTTATCAATACTACTGACCACTTCAAATACGATCAGTCCGATAATAATGACAATGTCAATCCACATATATTATTTATTAAACCACTTATAATACGCCCACTTTACCACTTCAGTGGTTACAAAGTAAAGAGCCGCGATAATAAACACGGCCAGATAATCGTTTTTAGACGGCAGAGTAAATTTGAAAATTTCCCGACTCCACGACAAAAGCGGAATGACAATCGTCACCAAAGCCGCACCAAGAGTAAGAATTAAAATTGTCGTTGATGGCCTGCGACCCTGCCAACTCCAACGACGCGTGCGAATGGAAAACAAAAATAATAATTCGGTAATAATACTGCCCATAAACCAATTGGTCTGCAATGTGGCCGGACCGCCATTTTTGAAATACGCGAAATAAATAAAATCAAATAATGAACTGACCAAACCAAGCACGGTAGCAATAAGCGCGATTTCTTTAATGTCATATTGTTTTGGCTTTTTTAGTGCTTGCGCATCCACGCGATCAGTGGCAATCGCGATCATGGGGAAATCAGACAACAAATTCAACAGCAAAATTTGCAATGGCAGCATGGGCAAATAGTCAATCAGTAGCGAAGCAACGGCCACGGCATAAAAATTTCCCAAGTTTGAAGCCAAAGTTGACTTAATATACGTCAACGTGTTAACAAAAACAATTCGGCCTTCGCGAATTCCATCGATAATCACTTCCAAACTTTTTTTCAGAAGCACGACATCGGCCGCTGAACGAGCCACATCAGAAGCTTCGGCCACAACCAATCCCACTTCGGCGATTTTCAAGGCGGGCGCGTCATTAATTCCTTCGCCCAAAAATCCCACATGATGCTTGGATTGTAATAATTTAATAATTTGATATTTTTCACTCGGGTTAACACGCGCAAAAACCGCATGTGTTTCCACCGCTTGCGTTTGTTCATCCGGAGGCAAAGCAAACAGCTCAGCTCCGGTAATGACTTCATCATTTTTTTCAATAAGACCGACTTCGAGGCCAATGGCGCCGGCCACTTCCGGACCATCGCCGGTTAAAATTTTTACTGTCACGCCCAATTGCTTGGCTTCAGTAATTGCGGCATGACTCGTGGATTTAAGCGGATCAACAAACGAAATCAAACCAACACATAACAAATCGTGTTCGGCTCCAGCCAAATCATTGACTTCATTTTGTTTTGCTTTGCGTTTGGCAACGACAATAACGCGTCGGCCATGCTCGCCTTCGTTTTTAAGCCAGGCCAAAATTTCTTTATTATGGCCTGAAATGTTGGTACAAAGCAGACTCACTTCTTCGTACGCGCCACGCACAATTACATTTGCGTTCGCGCCACTTACCACCAAAACAGCGTTGCGTCGTCGCACCGGATCAAAAGGAATTTCCGCCACAATGTGACTTTTGGTTAAAACCGCTCGCTCTGTTTTCGTAATTACCTTTGCCAATGCGCTGTCAAACGCATTGTTCGGTTCTTTACCCGCTTCATACAAAAACGGCGAAGCCTGAGCCGCCGCTAGTATTACATCATCTTTATGATAATCATCAATCGGTAAAATTTCCGCAACACTTAATTCATTTTCCGTAATTGTGCCCGTCTTATCCGTGCACAAAATATCAATGCCACCCAAATCTTCAATCGCAGACAAACGTTTGACCACGACTTTTTTCTTGGCCAAATGCAGTGCGCCGCGTGATAAAGAAAATGTCGTTACTACCGGCAAAGCTTCGGGAATCACGCTAATCGCGAGGGCAATGGAAAAAATAATCAATTCAATTAAACTACTGCTCGTGATTGGTTTAATTATTAAATTGGCGGCAAAAACCAGTGCCAAAGTACCAAAAATCAGGCGCAAAATAAATGTACTCAAGTGACCAATCCCCTTTTCAAAACCACTAACGCGCACTGTATCCGCGGCCAAACGAGCAATGCTCCCGATAAAACTCATTTTTCCAATCCCAATCACAACCACTTCGGCTTTTCCTCCGACCACGGTTGTTCCGGAAAAAACAATATTTTGCGCCGCGTACACATCAGCGGGAGCCGTAGCACAAGCCACGGAATCTTTGGTTACGGGCACTGATTCACCGGTTAAAACCGATTCATTAATCGTCAAACCCTGGGCAGAAAGCACACGCGCGTCTGCGGGCACTATATCTCCGGTTTCCAATATCACCACATCTCCGGGAACTAATTCGCGACTTGGTATCATTGATTCTTTTTTGTCGCGGCGAACACGCGCTCGCGCCACCACATAATTACTCAGGATCGCCAGCATTTTTTCTGATTTAAATTCCTGAAAAAAACCCAAACCAACATTAATGACAATGAAAATAATAACCATGATCGCGTCAAGCATTTCACCGAAAAAAACCGACAATGGTACAATCGCCAACAAAATATAAATGAACGGCGATTTAAATTGACGACCTAAAATATCATACCAGCGTTTGGTTTCCGTACCGAGTTCATTGTAACCGGAATCAATCCGCAGTTTTTCCACTTCAGCGTTTGATAATCCGGTCAAGCCAGTCTGTAATTCACCAAAAATTTCGGCTTCTTTTAGTTGGGCATACTTTTGCCAAGTCATAATCGTCATATTATTTTATTGAGAAAAAAAATTAAACCGGATAACGACAAAAAACCTCCCAAAGGAATAGTCCGAGGAATTTTTGAGCGCATCATAAAAAGTTGAATAATTGATCCGACTGCCGCCAAGCCATAACCAGCAGCCAAGACCAATACAATCGTATTCCAGCCAAATAAAAAACCCAAAAACGCGCCAAGCCAAATATCCGCGCTACCAATCCAGCGACCGCGCGATAAAACATATTGCCAGGCAAAAAAACCCGCACTGGCCACTGCTCCCACCAAACGTGATGCCAATGATATATCCGAATCCGGATTTAATAAAATAAAAATAAGCGTGAAAATAAGCAAAATAACCAATAGATAAAAAGGAATTTCTTGCCAATAAAAATCAAAAACGGTGACAATAATTAAAGCCGTTACTATAATCAATTGAAGCGCGAGAGTTACCCAATTGTTTGAAACTAATGAATAATACCAAACCAAAACCCAAGCAAAGCCTACAGAAAGTTCTGCGACAAATGAATACCATGGTCCGAAATTTTTACAGTGAGGACAACGAGGAATTAATAATTTTCCCAAAATTGGAATTAGGGAAACTAATGGCAAACGCGCGGAGCAGTAATCACAAAGTGATCTACCTACAGTCCATTTTTTTCCCTGTTTTGCTCGCCAAAACCAAGTTAAGAGTGCTGAAGCAGTGATTGATCCAAGAATGAAAAAAAACAAACCGGAAAAAATCAGCATAGGCAAAACAATTATCGTTTGGATTATTGTCCATTTTTAATGGTAAACGGATCAACGGCAATTGCTCCCGGTTTTAACGTATCAGTGCCGGCTTCCAGTGAAGCCAAAATTTTATATGTTTTCCCGTTATTTGAAGAGTAAACATAAGTGCCTGCGCCCGGATCACGCGGAATAATGGCCATAAGCGGTTCGGCACAACCAGCGACAGCAAAACCTGTGGTATTGAGACAAGTCGCGTTTCCCACTCCCAAAACAACACCGGCCGGCAAAGTAGTTGGATATGTATTGCGTTTGGTAAAATAACTTTCCAAAGCAAAACGAATCTGAGTCATATCAGACAAACGTTTAGCATCATTGGCTTTTTTGCGCGCTGATCCCAAAGCGATTACCGCCAAAGTGGAAAGCAAGGCGATAATGGCAATGACCACCAACAGTTCAATGAGCGTAAATCCCTTCGACGAACTCAGGGCAAGTCCTTTTTTATTCATATTCATATAAAAAAATAATAAATATCCGAAAACAAAAAATTAATGTGACTCCAAAATTCGATTTAAAATAACAATAGTCTCAGAAGGCTGGCAATACGCTTTAATTAAATATTCAATCGCACCAAGAGCCAATCCTTTTTCCACATCTTGTTTTTGTCCCAAACTAGTAAGGAAAACAACCGGTATGTTGGTAGTTTGCCGATCTTTTTTTAATTCCGCCAAAACAGTAAAACCATCGGTCTGTTCCAAAAGAACTTCCAGCATAATAATATCCGGTTTTTTCCGTTTAGCTTCAACCAATCCATCCAAGCCATTATCAGCCACGCTAACACGCCAGCCTGCTTGTTCAAATTTGGCTTTATACATTGAAAGCAAAAAAGAATCGCTCTCAATCAACAGTATATGCCAATCTTTTGCCATACCTAGTATAGTAAAAAGCTAAAAATGACGCAATGCCAAACCAAGCGCTACGGCCATGCGTGGAGCGATTTCATTCAAAATCGGTTTTAATCCGTCCTGATACAAAACACGAGCCCATGGATCGCCGATAAACACTCGCATTGGAAATTGGCTCTTGAGATATTCTAAAATTGGTGGGAAAAAAGCCGCGCCGCCCGTCAAGACAATTTTTTCCGGCTTACGACCTTCATTGCCGGTTTGACTTAAATACAAATCAAAATGATACTGAATTTCTTTCGCGAGTGGTTCCAAAAAACGAATAAACGGCTCAGTGGAAATAACGGTTTTCGAATTTGAAGAAATATCTCTTTTAATTGATTGCGCTTCTCCCGGAGTTATTCCCAATCGATCGGCAATAATAGTATCAAGAATCGCTCCACCCAAATTCAAACTTCGTTGCGTCATAGGCAATCCTTTGTCAATCAAAGAAAAATTAGTTCGCTCCGCGCCAATATCCACGATCATGGTCAAGGAATCATCGCGACCAACGAGTGCGCGAGACAAAGCAAAAGCTTCGGTTTCCAATTCATACAATTGCAAACCGGCTTTTTGAAAAATCCGCGTATAGAACTCAATCATATTTTTGGGCGCGGCCGTAACCAAAAGACGAATATAATTTTTCTCCAATGTTTCGGAAAGTGGCACCGTTTGATAGACAATTTGCATTTGATCGTTCGGAAGTGGCAAAACCTTGGCTATTTCCGCCTGAACCATGCCATCAATTTCTTTTTCCGGAACTTTGGGCAAATTTATAATGGTATGAAAGATATGTGATACAGGCAAACTTGACGCGGCGCGACGACCGGATACGCGCGCTTGTTTTATGAGTCCAGAAAGCAAGACAGCAATATGATCGGCTCGCTCCAATGAAAATTCAGAATTGACCGGCGGTATAACTACTGATTTTTTAGATCCAAGTTCAGCCAGAGACCGTTCACCGTTCTCCGGATGAATGGAAATATGTTCTTCGACTATACCATATGTCCATAATTGTGGTCGGCCTTTAGTTTGACGCAATTCCACCAACTTAACACCATCAGCGCCAATATCAACGCCCAAATATGATTCAATTTTGTTGCCAAACAATGACATATAATTAATTTCTGGCGCTTAATTTTCGACGACGCCAATAGGCGGCGCTCGCCGCCACAAAACATAAACCGGAAATCGCGAGCGCGCCATATAATAACGCATTCGTCGGTACATTGGAAAAACGACTCGCGGATAATGGCGTCCGATCTTCAGAATCATTTTTTCCATCCTGATCAGTATCAGCGGTTTTAGCATCAGTTCCTTTGACTTTTTCTTCATAGTCGGTTAAGCCATCATTGTCCGTATCTTTTTTTAATGGATCAGTTCCGACTTTAATTTCGTCACTGTCAATAATTTTATCATTATCATCGTCAGTATCAGTATTATTTCCCATAGTATCATCATCGGTATCAATATTTTCTTTCGGATCAAGCGGAAAGACATCTTCTTTGTCTCCAATACCATCATTGTCCGTATCTTTTTTTAATGGATCAGTTCCGACTTTAATTTCGTCACTGTCACTGAGTCCATCACTGTCAGAATCCGGATTTTTGGGATCGGTTTTTCCTTCAATTTCCGTTTTATCCGACAAACCATCAGCATCAGTATCAACACTGGCCAAATTAGTGCCACGTTTAACTTCTTCGGCATCAGTCAAACCATCATGGTCAGAGTCAGCCAATTTGGGATTTCCGCCTAAACGTTTTTCTTCAAAATCATTGACGCCATCACCGTCTGTATCTTTTTTAAAAGGATCACTGCCAAAAGCAATTTCATCAGCGTCCAAAAGATCATCGTTGTCATCGTCAGTATCAGCATTATCGCCAACACTATCGCCATCACTGTCTTTGACTTCAGATTTATTCATTGGAAAAATATCAGCGGAATCTGACACGCCATCATTATCCGAATCGGCTTTCAATGGATCGGTCTTTTTTTCCAATTCAATTTTATCAGTCAAACCATCGGCATCAGTATCACTTTTTTTAGGATCAGTTCCCGCCTCCAACTCTTTGGTATCAGGAACACCATCATTATCATCGTCAGGATCAACACTATCCCCAAAATGGTCACGATCATTATCACCATCAATGGTAAATACCGTTGGCGCAGATCCGCTTTTAACTTCATTGTCCGGAATCGTAACTGTTTCACCGTTTTTCTTAACTGCTGTAACACTGGTCAATTCAGCGGTCAAGGCTAATTCACCGGCCGGCAAAACAAATTCCGCCGCGATTTGTCGAGCATCTTCAAACGCTAATTTTGCCAAAGGCACTTTGGCAATGGCCACATTATTGTTATAAAAAGTGATTTCACCGGAAAGAGTAGTAAAATCATTATTGGCAACGACGGTATAGATTTTGACTGTTTCCCCTTCAACTGCTTTGGGATTGGACAAACGGATTCCTTGATTTACCACAAAAGTAAAAGCGCCCTGAACGAAGTTGAGGGGGATAAAAATAAATCCAATGACTAAAATCCACAGTAGATTATTTTTGCGCATGGATGGTGATTTTTTCCAATGTAATTATAGCCAGTATATCACCTAATGAATCGGTTCGCAAAATTTGGCATCCACTTCGTGCCAAACGTTTGAGAACTCGTAATGCCGGATGACCATAAGAATTATTTTGGCCGGATGAAATAACGCAGTATTGGGGCATAACGCGGCCTAAAAATTCTTCACCGGACGATGATTTACTGCCATGATGTCCGATTTTTAAAACTTCAACATTTAAAATTGATCCATATTTTTTAATCAAATAATTTTCCAACGGCATTTCCATGTCACCGGTCAGAAGAACACTGAGTTTGCCATAAGAAATTTTCATGACGATCGAGGTATTATTGCTTTCAATACTTGATTCTCCCGGCACACGTGGATTTTGAACAATGGAATGATCAGGATATAAAAATCGTATACTCGTGCTGGCAATAAATAATTCTTTGGAGCTGGAAACAATAATAAAATCCGCACCAATATTCTCTTCATCGAGAACAGTTTGGTGAAATGTTTGCAAAAGTTGGCTATTTTCTTTGGCAAAACCATTAAAATAAATATGTTTTACCGTATATTGTTTTAACACATCAATACATCCGCCATAATGATCCGCATCCGGATGCGTGACTACCAAATAATCCAATGTTCGATCCTGCCAATGGCGAACGCGCGCGAGCGCAGCCAAAATAATTGCGTCGCGACCACAGTCCACAAGCATTTCTTGGCCATCGGGAAAAATAATCAGTGTGGCATCACCCTGTCCCACATCCAAAAAATTAACTTTTAACGTGGGATTCAACGGGCTTGTGCTTGGATTGGAAAAATAAAGCCAAGCGAAATAACTTGAAATTAAAACCACGATCCCTAAAATTACAATAAATACAATTTTTTTCATACAATTTACCATGATACTGATGCCCAGGAGAGCTGGCTAAACCAAGTGACGACGAATATGACGTAGCGCATTCCAAACATTGTCGGCCAAACTACCAAAAAACTTAAAAAAGGAAAGGTAAAATTAATCACGACTGAAGTCGCGCCAAAAATCATTAGATACGGAATTATCCATAGCACCAATATATTTACCAGTGGCGCGACTAATGAAAAACGGCCAAATTGTCCAATCACAAGCGGAGTAGTGGCAATAATCGCGGATAATGTTGACCCTAAATTTTCGCGCAGGCCAACCGATTCGGGAATAGCCTGCAAAAATGGTTTAATTTTGGGCGCAACATAAACCAATCCCAATGTGGACAAAAATGATAATTGAAATCCCGCGTCAAACCAAAGGACGAGTGGATTATGCGCAATCATTATAACTGCGGCCAAAAGTAAAACATTGGCAATCTGTTTGGGTCGACCAACATAAGCGGCCAGAAGAGTAATAATTCCCATGACTCCGGCACGAACAACCGAGGCTGATGCGCCGGTAAATATCACAAATGCCACAATACCCATAGCGACTAGCCAAAATGTTTTTTGTCGCGGCACAGTCAAAACCGTACAGAGATTAATTAAAATTGAAGCAATTATGGAAATGTTAAATCCGGATACCGCGACAATATGAGTCACTCCGGTTCGATTAAAGGCTTCATTCAATGATCCTAAACCACCACGATATCCATACAGCAGTCCGGCCATAAAACTGGCATATGGTTCTGGCCAGAGAAGTCCGATTTGGCTGGCGATTTTTTGTTTGAATTGCAGCAATAATGCATATATTGGATCCCCGGCCGAGCCGGTAATGCGCCCAATACGCGGATATTCACACAAAGAGAAAACATTGGACAATGCCAGATATTTATCATAATGAAAAACTTTACTGGACTCAGTGGCGTCAACAATTGGCGTGGGAATTTTAAGATTGCAATTCACGCGCAGACGATCACCGTAATTGAAGCGCGGATAGCGATCGTACTTTAAATACACGCGACCACGCGGCATTATATTTTTATCCCCTTCGACTTCGTTCAGGATGGTTTCCGTTTCCACGATGTAACGCACACTGTCAATGCGTTCATCCGGTTCAGTGGCAATATAACCAACTAACTCTACTTTTTGCCCGGCATAAAAATGTATAAATTCTTTTGCATTGGGCGGAAAAACAAAAGCGTAACGAGCCAAGCCAAATATAAACACATAAACGATACCGCCGTATAACAAAAATTCTCGAGAAAATTTTTTATCAAAAAGCTGTAGTACAAACCACAAAAATAGAGGCGTTAAAAAAATAACATAACAGTACAATTGATTCAGCCGAATATCAGCGAATGATGCTACTGCCACGCCAAGCAAAAAACAAAAGCAAATTATGGCAAATGTTTTGCTCTTGGACGCAAAAATTTTTTTGATTCCCTCCTTCATATATTGTTTGTGCCCAATTTATTACAACAACTAACTATTTTTACTTTTTCAGCAAATGCGCGTATTGTTGACGAATTTTGGCAATCTTTGGATCAATGACAACTTGACAGTATGGATTACTGTCTTGATTATTTTGATAATAATTCTGGTGATAAGTCTCTGCCGGATAAAATTTCTGCAATGCTTCAAGTTCAGTCACAATCGGATTTACAAAAACTTTGGCATCAGTTAATTTTTCTATATAATTTTCCGCCGCGATTTTTTGTTCCGGAGTGGTATAATAAATTACTGAACGATATTGCGTGCCCACATCTGCCCCTTGGCGATTGCGCGTGGTTGGATCGTGCGTGGTAAAAAATACCGCGTACAAATTTTCCAGACTAACAGCGACCGGATCATATTCAATTTGCACGACTTCGGCATGACCACTGTTGCCGTTTACAACTTGATAATAATTTGGGTCGGATTTTTCACCACCGGCATAACCTGAAGTAACAGATTCAACACCGCGAAGCATTTGAAAAACCGCTTCAATGCACCAAAAACATCCACCGCCAAAAACTATTGTTTCTGTTGAGTTTGACATAAAAAAATAATTGAAAATATAGTATTACTTAAATAATACTAGATTGATTTCGGAATAAATTTAAGTGAGACGGAATTAACACAGTGTCGCGTATTTTTTAGCGTAAATCGCTCGCCGAGAAAAATATGACCCAAATGTCCGTCGCAATTATTACAAACGATTTCCGTACGCCGGCCATCGGGATCCGGAATATGTTTTACCGCGCCGGAAATTTCCTGATCAAAACTTGGCCAGCCACAACCGGAATGAAATTTGGCCGTAGATTCATAAAGCGGCGCAGTACAGCGACGGCAGGTGTATGTCCCTTCCACAAAAAAATCATCGTATTCGCCGGTGCCGGGCACTTCGGTGCCTTTGTGGATAATTACCGCTTCTTCTTCGGGGGTTAAAAGATTAAAATTCATAAAATAAAAAAACAAAAATGTAATTCTTTGCCTCCTTTAGTGGCGAAGAAGAATGTTAATGCGATAATTATACTTTAGGATTATTCAATTTTAATTAAAATCAAATCTGGTTTCAGCACGCCACAAAGATTCTTCAAGTTCTCTTAATTTTTCGTAGTCTTGGTTGGGTGTATTCATAAAATCATCTTATGTTCATTAAAATACTTGTCCCGCACATAAATACCCAAGACTTGCGCAAATTTTTTGTACTCAACATTAGGATTGTTGTACAAGTAATTTTTAACCTCAGTAAAATAATCCTTCTCAAATAATATTAGGACTGCTTTAATACTCTGCAATTCAACGTCAAACTTGGTTTTTGGTTGCTCGTTATTTATTAAATCAAAAAAGTCTTGTTTATGTTGTTTAAACATTTCAATAAACCCAATAATTTCCAAAAGTTTGACCGCCTCTGGCTTAAGCTTAAGTGGGCTGTAGTTAACGAGCAACGTATGATCAAAACCATCAAACTTGCTAATCAAATGGTCGCAAATGACCTTTATATTATGCTTTAGGCTTTTGACAGTGTTATTAATATCATCCAACAATTGTAATCTCTTGCCGATGTACAAAAAACCCAGCAATAATGATGGTATGCCAACTATATTTATAAATCTTTCTATTTCTTGAAACATATAACAAATAACAAAAAAATAATAATGAACTCCATTTCATCTTTTCTAGTCAGTAGAATCTTTAGCTATTTTTATTTTAGCGCAAAACTATTCCGACGTCAATCGCTTTTTTATTCATTTTTTCTTCACGAACCAAAGTGAGAGTGTGGATAATAAAAAACCAATAACAAACACGACAGAAGTTAATCTCTAAAATCCAAAATAGTACCCTCTCCAACTAATTTTTTAAATACTTCTTAATAAAATAAATAACTTTTTATACCACCACACTCACCAACTTTCCCTTAACATAAATCACCTTCTTCGGCTCTTTCCCTTCTAACCACTTCATCACTTTCTCGGACGACAACGCCATTTGTTTTATTTCTTCTTCACTAATTTCCGGCGAGACAGTCAATTGATCGCGGACTTTACCGTTGACTTGTACTACAATGATTATTTCGGCTTCTATGATTAATTCAGAATCATATTGTGGCCACGGCGCATATGCGACTGAATCGCCGGTGCCAAATAGATTCCACAATTCCTCGGTAATATGCGGCGCGAATGGAGCGAGTAATTTTATAAATATATGATAATCTTCGCGCGCAATTTTTTCCCGCGTACCCATTTCATTACTCAACTCCATCAATTTCGCAATTGCAGTATTGAATCGCATCGCGGCAATATCCTCAGTAATCTTCTTAATGGTTTGATGCAAAACAGTCTGAATTTTGTTATCTGTTATTTGCCCGACAATTGCTGGGATGTTATCGTAAATTTTTTCCTGCAAATTCCACACTCTTTCCAAAAATCTCCGCACACCAACAAGTCCATTTGTATCCCACGCCACGGCCTGGTCAAACGGCCCCATAAATAAAATGTATACGCGCAGGGCGTCGGCACCGAACTGCTCGACCATTTCATCTGGATTCACCACATTGCCCAAACTTTTACTCATTTTTTGACCATCACTCGCCAAAATCATACCGTGACTCGTCCGTTTTTTGTACGGCTCGCGCGTGGGCACCACGCCAATGTCGTACAAAAATTGATTCCAAAAACGCGAATACAACAAATGCAAAACCGTGTGCTCCATGCCGCCGTTGTACCAATCCACTGGTTGCCAATAATTTAACTTTTCTTTTGACGCCAATTGCTCAACATTATGCGGATCACAATAGCGTAACCAATACCAACTTGATCCAGCCCAATTCGGCATTGTATCAGTTTCCCGCCGCGCTGGACCGCCACACTGCGGACAAGTCGTATTTACCCAATCCGTCATTGGCGCGAGCGGTGATTCGCCCGTGTCCGTCGGCAAATATTTTTCAACGTGTGGTAGCTTTAAAGGAAGCTGATCTTCAGGAAGCGGGATCCAACCTTTACAATTCTCACAAAAAACCAATGGAATCGGTTCGCCCCAATATCGCTGGCGCGAAAAAACCCAGTCGCGGAGTTTGTAATTTTTTTTACGTTTGCCGACTCTTTTTTCTTCAAGCCATTGAATCATTTTTTCTTTGGCTTCGGGAGTCGGCAGTTCATTTAAGAAATCAGAATTATACGCCACACCATTTTCAGTAAACGGCAGGCCTTTTTTTTGCAAATAGCGTTCAATAAATTCAACTTCCCGACAAAATGACGGACTATTTTCAAATTTTTCAATCGCTTCGGCAACCGGCAACCACAGAATATTAGCTTTTTGAATTTCATTTTCAACGCGGGGTACTGTTTCTTCATTTTCTAATTCAAATACGAAGCCCGCCACCAACGCATGTAAATTTTTTTTATGTTGGGTATGAAAATAATTATGTTCAACAGTGCCAAGATATGAAGAAATTTTTATATTACAATAACCAGTTTCTTCTTTTATTTCCCTCAATAATGCACCGGTTGGACTTTCTTTATTATCAATTCCTCCACCTACCAAAAGATATTCACCCATTTTCTTATTGCGGGTTATTAATAATTTCCCATCTCGAACACAAATCCCCCGCGCAGTATTTCTAACTTCACTACCATCCACTCTCTCGCCTAATTGTTTGATTACCACTTCTTTTGTTGGCAAATTATATTTCTGTGCAAACTCAAAGTCTCGTTCATCGTGCGCCGGCACAGCCATAATTGCACCAGTGCCCACATCACCCAACACATAATTCACAATCCAAACAGGAATTGATTCATTATTGACCGGATTGATTGCGATAATTCCCGAGTCAACACCGGTTTTCTCAATATCTTCGCGCGCCACCGCGGTCGTCCGACCCTGCAAAGTTTCCACAATGTATTTTTTTACCTCCTCACTCGCCTGCCAGCCTACATCTATCCATTTTTGCGCCAGCTCGGCTGAAATTGCCAAAAACGACGCGCCAAAAATAGTATCGGGTCGCGTGGTAAAAACCGTTACACTATGTTTCCCTAAATCTTGTCTCGGAACATTCAAGGCAAAATTAATTTCCGCGCCCTCACTTTTTCCAATCCAATTTTCTTGTTGCACTTTGGCGCGCGAAATATAATCCACTTCATTCAGGCCTTCCAACAATTTGTCCGCGTATTTGGTAATCGCCAGCATCCATTGTTCTTTGTTCCGTTTTTCTACTGTGCTGCCGCACCGTTCGCAACAACTGACTTGCCCTGAGCTTGTCGAATGGGTCACTACTTCTTCATTCGCCAAACCAATTTTATCTTTCGGACACCAATTGATTGGCTGGTTCGCTTTGTACGCCAAACCATGTTTATACAATTGCAAAAAAATCCACTGCGTCCATTTGTAATATTCCGGCTCGCTCGTGGTCACCGCGCGATTCCAGTCAAATCCAAAACCCAGCGACTTGAGCTGACGCGTAAACGTGGTAATATTTTCAGCCGTAATTTCCGCAGGCGGCCGACCGGTTTTAATGGCAAAATTTTCCGTCGGCAAACCAAATGAATCAAACCCAATCGGGAACAAAACATTTTTGCCTTCCATGCGTTTTTGCCGCGTAATCACGTCCATGGCCGTGTACGACCGCGGATGCCCCACATGCAAACCCGCGCCACTCGGATACGGAAACTCAATCAGGCCGTAAAATTTTTCTTTGGTCGAATCTTCAGTAACCGCAAACGTTTTATTTTCTTCCCAAAATTTTTGCCATTTTAATTCAATTTCTTGGGGATTATATTTATTCATATATTAAAAGTGAATTTTTTAAAATAAAAATGGAATCCCGACAAGTCGGGATAAACTCCTGTAGCTTTTTTGAAACCGATGTTTACGAGGTTTTCATAAAAAGATTTGCAGTGAATTTTTATTTTAATTTCCTTGAAGTATTTATTAATTAAACAACTCAAGAATTTTCGGATGTAATTGTGGCCCGGCAATCACCATATCTTTCATCCCTCGTTTCCATGGCTCACCAAAACTATTAGTGACCACTGCACCGGCCTCTTCGCAAATTAAAACAGGCGCGAGATGATCATGATCCACTCCGCCATTGCTGATATAAAAATTGTGCACACCACGCGCCACCAAAACCGCGCCGTACATGCAGGCGTAATTTCTTGTCCGAACATTATTATTTAATAGATGAGGCCAAAGAGCCGCCAACTTTTGACCTCCAACACGCTCGGGATTTACAAAAAAATGCCCGACTGATCGATCAAGCGAATCGTAATCTGAAACAATAATTTTTTCTCCATTCAAAAAAACACCAAAACCTTTTTCGGCAATATATAAATGATCATCAATGGGAAAATATGTGGCCGCGTATTTCGTGGCTCCATTGCGCATTACAGCAATCAAAACTCCCCAAATTGGAATGTGATTCGCAAAATTCCATGTGCCATCAATTGGATCAATCACCCATTCATACTCGGCACCGGTATTGATATCGTCGGTCATTTCTTCGCTATGGATATGATGATCCGGATACTTGGCGTGAATCGCTTCCACTAAAAATTTGCTCACGGCAACGTCAGCTTCAGTCAATAAATCAAGACGATTGGTCTTGGTGGAGTAACTCACTCCCCGCTTATAAAACTGCATGGCGAGTGCTCCCGCTTGTCTTGAAATTTCATTTAAAAATTCTTGCATAAAGATACAGTAAGTAAAGGCGTATAGCCATTTTACTCGGCAGGGTCAAAAAAATCAAGGGTTTACCTTTGACCTAAACTCGTGATATTATAATCTTATTCTTATCGAAAATATATGTCAGAAAATGGTCATACAGGAGAGCAGCGGATTGACGAATTTAACCTCATTATCCGAGCCAAAGAAGGAGACAAAGATGCTTTTGCTGAGTTATTCAATATATACAAAGATCGTCTAATGGCTTTTGCAATAGATAAAACGCAAAATGCGGCCGAAGCAGAGGAATTAGTCCAAGAAACATTTACCAGATTTTGGAAAATATTGCCTGAATACGAAACAACCGGCTCACTTAAAAATTTTCTATATACGATTCTCAAAAATAGAATTCGGGATGTGTGGGCAAGAAAAAGAGTGATTGAAAAATCCAGCGCCAAAATTAGGGAATCATATATAGACGGAATGCATGGCCAACCGCCAACTTCACCGGAATCCCATGTAACCGAACAGGAGAAAATAAAAAATATTGAAGCAAAAATTGAAACACTTGATGAGCAAGACCGGATTATTTTTCGACTTTATTTTATTGATGGATTATCGTACGCTGAAATAGCGAAACAACTTAAAATGAAACTTTCTACTGTACACGGCCGCATTATTCGTTTACGAAAAATGTTTAAGGAAGTCGGTAAAGAAATTGATAAAAAAGAAATTTAAACTAATCCCCGCGCTTTCATAGCCGCGCCCACTCGCTCCAAAGCCGTAACAAAAGCGGCCGTACGCAAATCAATGGCATATTTTTCTTTCGTTGCCCAAACTCCGGCAAAAGCAGTGATCATTATTTTTTGCAATTTTTCCATTACTTCTTCGTCCGTCCAATAATAATTACTGGCATTTTGCACTTGTTCAAAATAACTGACCGTCACGCCACCCGCATTGGCGAGAATATCGGGAACAACGACCACATTATTTTTAAACAAAATGGCATCCGCTTCCGGCGTGGTCGGACCATTGGCCAATTCCAAAATCATTTTGGCTTTGATTCTTCCCGCGTTTTCGGCCGTGATTTGATTTTCCAAAGCCGCCGGAATTAAAATATCCACTGGTAATTCCAGTAATTGTTCATTGGTAATCGTTTCTGTTCCGGTAAAGCCGGTAACTGCACTATTTTTTTCTTTGTGCGCCGTTAGCGCAGAAATATCAAGCGCGTTCGCACTTTTTATCGCGCCTTTGGAATCACTGACTGCCACAATTTTAAATCCTTGCACTGCTAATAATTCCGCCATATGCGCGCCCGCATTACCAAAACCTTGAATCGCGACCGTTGTTTCGTTGGGAATCATGTCCATTTTTTTGACTGCTTCCAATAAAACAAACACTCCGCCTTGCGCCGTGGCTTTGTCTCTTCCACGAGATCCGCCCAAACACAATGGTTTTCCCGTAATCATTCCGGGAGCATGCTCGCCCGTTAATTTTTCGTACTCATCCAGCATCCACGCCATAATTTGGGAATTGGTATATACGTCCGGAGCTGGAACATCTTTGGTTGGACCAAGATGCTGATAAAATGCTTGTATATAGCCGCGACTTAATTTTTCCAATTCAGTTTCGGATAATTCTTTGGGATTAACGATAATTCCACCTTTTCCGCCGCCCAGTGGCAAACCCACGACCGCACATTTCATCGTCATCCAAAATGACAAAGCTTTCACTTCGTCTTCGGTTACTCCTGGATGATAACGAATTCCGCCTTTATACGGACCAAGCGCGTCATTATATTGACTGCGCCAAGCCGGAAATGTTTTGGTGGAGCCGTTGTCCATGATAATAGTGATGGAAGCACTGTGAACTTTTTTCGGTGATTTTAACTTTTCGTGCACCTGCGGATCTAATTTCATGACATTCGCGGCTCGACTCAATTGGGTTAGGGCATTTTCAAAAGGATTATTCATATTTTCACGGAAAATTATACCAAATGTTTTTCCACGGCCGCTTGTAATTTTTGTTTGGGCATTCCTCCAACCAATGTTTCAACAACTTGGCCATTTTTAAAAAGTATAAAAGTGGGAATGCTCATAACGCGATAATTTCCTGGCACGATTGTGTTATCATCAACATTCATTTTCCCGATTTTAATTTTCGTAGCATCCCATTCTCCTGCCAATTCGGCAATAATCGGTCCCATCATTTGACACGGGCCGCACCATGGCGCCCAAAAATCCACCAAAACCGGAATCGCGGATTCCAAAACTTCTGCTTTAAAATTGGTATCGGTTAAAATAATTTCGGACATACTGTAATGTTAAAATAAATTTCTAATTAATAACTTAAAGTAATTTCAGTAGTAGATAATTTTCTTTTCAGTAAAACTCGCTATTCTCATACTCTCCTAGTCTCTATCCTTATTGACATCTCATCTACTCTAACCAAGTAAGTGGTAAGAAAGCTCATGCACATTACTGAAAACAAAATTATCTACTACTGAAATTCCCCCCAATACAACAGTCCAACATCCAATTAATCTTTGAAGCAAACTGGAGCGATGATTTTTTTCTCGATGCCCGAGCCTGTTTACCCTGAGCTTGTCGAAGGGTCGAGTGGTCGAGAAAAAGATCTCGCGAAGTTTGCTTAAGTCTTAGGAAAGGGAGTTTTTACAACTTAAAAAAACAAAGTTTGCTTAAAAATGTAACGAACAAAATTTTAACCAAAAATAATCTTCCGTACTTTAATTTCTTCATGAAAAATTTCCAGCGTATCACCAATTTCAATTTTTTCCTTAGTACCGATTTGGATACCGCATTCCGTGCCTTCACTGGCATCTTTTAATTCTTGCTGACCCAATTTAACCGACATTATTTGCGCCGTGGCAATCAACAGTCCATCGCGTTTTACGCGTGCTGATTCTCCTTTAACGACTTTACCGTTCATAACTCGGCCACCAACAATGGAATATTGTTTGTCGCGACGAAAAACCGCGAGTATACTCATCGTGCCCAGTTCAGTAATAATATGCTCTTTGGTCAACATTTTTTCCAGTTCGGCTTTAACCCAATTAATCAAATCATAAATCACGTTGTAATTCAAAAACGGAATATTTTTATCGCGCATCATTTCTTCGGCCATTGTTGTCGGGCGTACATTAAAACCAACAACGGTCGCACTGCCGGATTCAGCTTTGGCCACGTCATTTTCCGTAATATTTCCTAAACCCTTACCAATAATTTTTACGCCAACTTCATCGTGTTTTATTTTTGATAATGAGGCCACAATCGCTTCCAGCGAACCCAGTACATCGGTTTTAATGACTAAGTTTAATGTTTTTTGCGGAGTTTCATCGCCTTCTGTTTGAGCATTGGACATCGTGGAACGTTCCGCGCTGGTTTGATCCGAACGTTTTTGTTTGACATTAATTTCCAGCGCCGTGTCGGCTTTACTAACATCCAAAATATCGCCCACTTCCGGCGCGACTTTAAAACCAATAATTTGAACTGGCATTGATGGTGTGGCGTTGGCAATAATATCGCCACGATAATTTTTCATAGCGCGCACTTTGCCGTAAATTTCATTATTCACTACCAACTTATCTCCGGCATGCAAAGTACCGGACTGAACCAAAACCGTCGCCACTGGTCCCATTCCTTTATTCACATGCGATTCAATAATTGTTCCCGCGGGCGGCAAATTGGGATCAGCTTTAATTTTTTCCGCGTTCATATCCGCCACTAACAGCAACACATCCAAAAGTTTATCAATGTTCACATTATTTTTGGCGGAAATCCCGACCACCGGAACATCGCCGCCCCAATCTTCGGGCAAAACATTTTTTTGCGACAATTCATTTTTTACGCGTTCAATATCCGCGGTAGTTTTATCAATTTTATTAATAGCCACAACGAGCGGTAATTTAGCCGCGCGAATAATATTGATTGCTTCTTCGGTTTGCGGTTTGACTCCATCATCAGCGGCCACTACTAAAATGGCAATATCCGCGACTTTGGCACCACGACTGCGCATCATGGAAAAAGCTTCGTGACCGGGAGTATCAATAAAAGAAATCGCGCGCTCAACTTTGGTTTTGGGATCTTGCCAAATAGTTTGATACGCGCCAATATGTTGCGTAATGCCACCCGCCTCTTTGCCCATAACATTGGTGGAGCGAATTGTGTCCAGCAATTTGGTTTTGCCATGATCCACATGACCCATAACCACAATCACGGGCGGACGAGGCTCGCCCCCTTCCACTCCTCGCGCCAAGGCTTCTTCCAAACCCTGCGAGCGCGTATCTTCTTTTTCTTGCACTGCGGATTCTTCGCCTTCACGCTCCACGCGAAAACCCAGTTCTTCCGCCAAAATTGCGGCCGTGTCAAAATCTATATTCTGATTTTGATTGGCCAAAATCCCGTTTTTCATTAGTTCCATAATCACTTGTGTCGTCGGCAAATTCATGCGTTCGGCCAAAGCACGCACCGTAATAAGCGCAGGCAAAACAACGCTATGTCCCATTTCCTTGCGCAACGCACGCTCCTTTATTTTTTTTTCTTCTTGTTCTTTGCGCCGTTTTTCTTCCAAATCGCGCCGAATAAAACGCCACTTGCGCGTAATTTGTTCGGCGACGCGATCATCAATTTTCACGGCGCGCACACCAATATCAAAACCATATTGCGGCAAAATTTCCAACAAATCTTTGGTATTGATTTTTAATTGTCGCGCGAGTTCAGAGACGTTCATAGTTGAAAAGAGTATACGGATAAAGCGATGCGCTGTCAATTCCTCGGTCAAAAAAAGTCCTGAATTAGTCAGAACTATTTTTGACTGATCCCGACGCGCATGCATGGCCGCGAAGAAAGCAGTCGTGTACGCATCGGGAACCCCCTTGGATACACTGGTTGAGATGAGTGTTATGGATCTTGATCCTTTGGTCGCACCTCCTTCATCAAATCCCTGAAGTAGCGGAGGTTGATGTAAATCAAAATCCCCGCAAAAAAGTCAACTCGGAAATTTTTCATTATACATCCGCATGCCTTTTTTCACTGCTTCCAGCGCCTGCATCTTACCTTCAAAACCCGAAACCGTCACTTCTTTATTTTGTAATTTTTTATAATATTCGTAAAAATGCTGAATGACTTTCAGCTGATGCTGATTCAAATCACCAATGTCAGCCACATGCTTCCACCGTGGATCCGCAGCCGGAACTGCCAGTACTTTGTCATCACTGTCGCCACTATCAATCATATGCATAATTCCCACCGGCCGAACATCCACCAACAGTCCGGGGAAAAACGGTTCAGTCGCAAAAATAATCACATCCAACGCGTCACCATCATCCCACAACGTTTGCGGCACAAACGCGTAGTCAAAAGGGAATGCCTGACCAGTATGCGCCACACGATCCAGCGCAATCAAACCGGTTTCTTTATCCACTTCATATTTATTCAAAGAGCCGCGCGGAATTTCCACGACCACGCGAATTTCTTCCGGAGCATTTTTGCCTACGGAAATGTCATGCCAAAGATTCATATCAAAATAAAGATTAAGTTAATGATGATAGAAAAATAACAAAAATATCAAAAAAATGCAAGCAAGGGTGAATAATTATTTATCCCGAGCCACGTCGAGGGACTTTTTTCCCAAAATAACATAGCCCTGTGATTCAACCCAACGCCCGATCGTATACATTTCAATTAAAGAATAAAATTCCGCGACAGCCAGTGAAACTGGTTTTATTTTATTTTTTAGCCAATACAAAATTGTATTTAAAAATCGCAGAATGAAAAACTGAGACGTGGATTGCAAAGCCGGATACAGTTCATCCGGATGCATCAAAAATTTTGCCCACACTGTGGAATACATTTTTTTAATCTCAAAACCAGAATCAACCAAGAGAGCGCGTAATTCATTTTTGGAAAATAAAGAAATATGAAATTCTTGATGCGGATCAACATTAAGACCACGTCGCGACAAATAATTCCGAATATACGCGTGCTTGCCCAACTTGGATTCACTGAACATTGCCAAAATTCCATTTGGTTTTAGAATCCGATTAAGTTCGGCCAGCCACTTGGGAACATCAGCCACATGTCCCAAAACATCCGAAGTATAAATTACGTCCACCGAATTATCTTCGGCTGGAATAGATAATCCATCATAAAATTCTACGCGAGCATCTGTCGCGTATTCTTTTAAACGCGCGTTCGCGATATCTATTTGCAATTGAATAACATCAATTCCACAAACTTCGGCTTGAGGAAATAATTTTTTCATTTCAATTACACTTGCTCCCGTGCCACAACCTACATCCAAAATTCTAAAACCTGCACTACTGTCCACAGATTTTGGAATATTCTTTTGAATAAATCTATACAAAGCGAATTTTTTAGGATAAAAAAGCAAAGTGAGCCAAGCTTTTGATCCGCCATTAAAAATTACCGGCCACGCATCCCACATTTCCGCGCCACTGGCTTCCACCACTCCCCAGCCTTTTGTTTTTGAGTTATCCACAGACTTTTAAACAAGGAATCAATTGATAAATTTTATTGAATAAAATTTATCAATTGATTCCGAATATAATCAAACGATTGTGTAATTGTACTAGCAAAATCCAAAATTGACAAAAACAAAACAATACAGTATAGTAATTTCGTAGTTTGAAAAAATGACTACAAATATAATAAATTGCAAGCGACTTCTGGTATTTTGGAATGTCGAGATAGCGAATTTGGCTAATTTATGAGTCTTTTCCGAGTAAATTTTTCGCTCAACTTCTTAATTGACACAATCTAAGTGTCTTTAGGCGTCTCACCATTACAAAACTAGGATTAGTCTTGCTTATCCTGATTTTATGTCTATCATTACTGTCGTTATTCTCTTATTCGCCGGTCTTGCCATTGGCACTCTCATTGGTTATTTAGTACGTCAACAAATCGCCCAGTCCAAAGCTAACTCGGCCGAATTGCGCGCGGAAAAAATGATTGCGGAAGCCAAAAATAAGGAGCAGGAATTTTTACTGCAGGCCAAAGAAAAAGCCATAAAAATCATTGACGATGCCAAGCAGGAAGAACAAGAACGCCACAAAGAACAAAAACAAATTCAACAGCGTTTGGAACAACGCGAGACATTATTTGATCAAAAACTGCTTAATTTTGAAGATAATAAAACCAAATTGGAACAAAAAGTGGAAGAGGTCAAAGTTATTCGCCAAAAAATTGAAGACATGAAAGTAGAGGCTGGCAAAAAATTGGAAGTTTTGTCCCAATTATCGCGGGAAGATGCGCGCGCCGAACTTTTAAAACGAGTGGAGGATGAGAGTAAGGCTGATTTGTTCAATCGCATGAGCAAACTGGAAAAGGACAATGGCGAATTTTTTGACAATGAAGCGAAAAAAATCGTGATTGACGCCATGCAACGCTGTGCCTGCAATCATGCGAATGAAAACACGGGCACGATTGTGAATTTACCGAGTGATGAAATGAAGGGCCGCATTATTGGCAAAGATGGCCGTAATATCAAAACCATTGAAAAATTAACCGGCTGTGAAATTTTAATTGATGACACACCCGGCATGCTGGTCATTTCCGGATTTTCCATGATTCGTCGTCGCGTCGCGCAATTGGCACTGGAAAAATTAATTAAGGATGGACGAATTCAGCCGGCTAAAATTGAGGAATATATTGACATGGCCAAAAAAGAACTAGCTTTGGATATTAAGAAAGTCGGAGACGAAGCCGTCTATGAAATGGGCATTACCGGACTTGACCCCAAATTAATTTCCATTGTTGGCCGCCTAAAATACCGGACCAGTTATGGTCAAAATGTTTTAAATCATTGCACGGAAGTCGGTTATTTGGCCGGCATGATGGCGGATGAATTGGGCATGGATGCGTTTGCCGCGCGCAAGGCCGGATTTTTTCATGATATTGGCAAATCCATTGATCATGAAACGCAAGGCGCGCATACGGAATTGGGCTATAAAATTTTAAAAAAATTCGGTTTGGATGAGGATACGGCTCAAGTGGCCATGACGCATCACGATACCAATCCTCCGTTGCTGTTAACAAAAATTGTCATGGCCGCGGACGCCATATCCGCCTCGCGGATTGGCGCTAGGCGCGACACCCACGAAGAATATGTGGCGCGTTTGGAGGAATTGGAAAAAGTAGCCAATGAATTTCCCGGCATTGAAAAAGTATATGCGATTCAAGCCGGCCGCGAAATTCGCGTTTTTGTTCGTCCGGAAGCGATTGATGATTATGGCGCTTATAATTTGGCCAAAGATATCGCTCGAAAAATTGAACAAGAATTAACCTATCCCGGAGAAATTAAAGTGAATGTGATTCGGGAAAATCGAGTGATTGAGTACGCACGGTAAAATTTTATGCTCCTTTGACAGTCAGGCGAATTGGCGATATAGTTTTGCTGACAGAAAATTCGCGGCGCCATCGTCTAGTGGCTAGGACGCTAGGTTCTCATCCTAGCAACAGGGGTCCGATTCCCCTTGGCGCTACCCCTAGACAAAAGCTCGGGGTAAACTTAATGTCAGGGTAGCTCAGTTGGTAAGAGCGGAGGATTCATAACCCTCAGGTCGAGAGTTCGATTCTCTCCCCTGACACCAAAAAAATATCCCGAATGTGTTGGGATATTTTTTTGCCAAAGTTTTTTCTGTGTCTTCTTAACTTTGTATTTTATTACGGGTATTTTCTCTTTATGTTTTCCCTCGGCCTTTCAACGAGTCTTTCAATCCTTTACCTGCTTTAAACTTTGGTACAGTTACTGGAGGAATCTGAATTTTTTCCGTTGGTCTTTGGGGATTAACACCAACTCGACCAGCGCGAGTCTTCGCACTGAACGCTCCAAATCCGGCAATAGTTACTTCGCTTCCGGCCATAAGTTGAGTGGTAACAATAGATACAAAAGCTTCAACCATTGCTTCACCTTCTTTTTTAGAAACACCGACTTTGTCGGCAATACTCTGAGCCAGCGCGGTTTTGTTCATAAACAAAAATTTAAATGAATATTTATGGTTCGGTTTTCGGTTTATAGAACCACAAACCCAGTATACGGTCTGATTTTTTGGCTGTCAATAGAGTGTATTAGTCAACCCCATTCTGCACTCTTTCGGAAAATTAGTGTTAATAAACTGTATCGGCGTCTGTAATTTAAGCCCCCAGTGTGGTCGTTCGGTGTTGAACCACAGCAGATACTTCATAAGACCGGCATTGAATTTGGTTGTATTCAGTAGTTCATTGGCGTGAAAATCTACATACTCTTCTTGGA
>Ga0209542_10001031_pt1 | contig 66388 bp, 61 predicted proteins | sample RifCSPhighO2_01_FD_184028 | JGI IMG/M metagenome (GOLD analysis project Ga0209542, IMG submission 184028) | Soil microbial communities from Rifle, Colorado - Rifle CSP2_plank highO2_0.1 (SPAdes) (version 2) | ecosystem: Environmental > Terrestrial > Deep subsurface > Rock core/Sediment ...
CGGCCACACCAAAGTCTTGAATACCAACCGCCGCTTGTGTATGCTCAGGAACATTTCCCAGTGTCACCTATGTGGGCATCCAGCACAATAATTTGACCTCTCATGTAGAATAAGTCCGGAGTATTTAAATCAGGAAGAGAGAGGAAAAATGATAGAAAACCCGGGATCACGAATAATCAGTTTCTTTGCCGATATACCAGCTCATATCAGGCGAGTGAAAGATGCTGCGGAGGTGGAGAGGAAAAATGCATTTACCAGGAGTTTTTTAGCACGGTACGGTGAACAGGTAAAGACTGTCGAAGAACTGAGAAAAGACTCCTATATCGCAGTCGTCGTCCCCTATGCCACCTTCTATGCGTTTGCTTATAAAGGCTCAAAACAGAATGAAACCGGTTTGATGATCAATGATCTGGAGTATCTCCGCGATCCCGGGCAATACGTCGCTGCCGTACTACTCGATGAGCAAAGAAACGATTTTGACCGGCAACTGATAATCCCGATGTCCGGTGACGAGGCGCTGGCATGGTTAAATCTAAAATTGAGCGGACCGGAAATACTGGAGGGTGATATCTACAGAATCACGGCTCCGGAGTTGATTGAGAGGATAGAAGAGGCGATCAACGATACCAAACCTGTTGGCCGGGCATAGATGGAGAGACGTCGAATGCAGGCGGGTGCAACCGGGTCAGAGTCAATCCATTAGTCATCTTCCTATATCGCGGCGAGGTCCTCTTTCGTCACCCAAATTCAGTTAATATAATGGGTTCATTTGAATAACTCATCGTCCGGATTCAGTCATAGCGCACTTGCCTTTCTTGCCGTTATTCTTGCCGCTATTTTATCTGGCGGAACTCCGGCATTCACCAAAATCGGCGTCGGTGAATTCCAACCGTTCACTTTTATCTTCATACGATTTGTGTTGAGTATCATTTTTTTTATTCCGTTGATAGTGCGGGCTGTCAGGAAATATGGCAAAGAACTATTCCCTGTCGTGATCCTCTCCCTGCTCTCGACGGCAAATATCATCCTTTTCACCTTGGGTGTCAAAAGAACAACCGCGACAGTCAGTCAAATGATATACGCCGTCGTGCCCATTAGCTCTGCGGTCTTCTCAGCCTGGCTCTTGAAAGAAAACATCTCACGCCAAAAAATTGGCGGCATTGTCCTCGGCCTTCTTGGAATGGGTCTTATCGTCTTGTTGCCGGTTGTGAATCAAATGTCTCGCTTCAGCGGAGATCTCACTGGCAATCTCATGATTGTCGTCGGGGCGATTTCGTTTTCAATCTATTCGGTGCTCTCAAAACGGTTGCAGAAGAAATTTTCTCCGATAGTCCTCACCGGAATCTTCCTCTTGACCACGGCGATCGTATCTGGAATGCTCTCGCTCACTGAAACCACGAATTATTTTGAGCTCTGGAACGATGTCACCCTCCGGGCTTGGATATCACTTGCCTACGTTGCCAGTCTCGGAACGGCGGTCTTTTACTACCTCTATCAATATGCGATCAAGCACGGGTCTCCGGTCATCGCCTCAACGACGCTCTACCTCGCGCCCGCGACTGCATTCGCCTGGGCATTTGTTCTCTTGGGAGAACGATTGACGATGACTTTCGGCATCGGGGCGATCGTGACATTGACGGGCGCCTGGCTGGTGACCCGGTCTCACAGGGTACAATCAAGATAGCTCTGCTATAATGCGGGCTGCTTGAGAAAGAAATATGAGTAAACAAGAGGAACAACCCGTAGATACATCGGTTGATGATAAAATCTATCAAAGTTCTTTCCGCCCGCAACCGACGTTTCTGGAAAAAATTATTGAAGGGCACAATCCGGTTCTTCGTACCCGAAGAAACGAGATTAAAGAGCCTCCCACCTCTGCAATCAGAGTTTCTGTTTCAGCGTTCAGAAAATTATTCCCCTGGTATTTGCATCAAATAGGTCGTTTAAGCCCGCTCACCGAATCACACCGCTCGCCTGATAGTGAACAAAGTGCTGAGATCGGTAGTTGGTTGCATAAGGTTGACAATCTCTACCGGTCAATCATCCACGGCAATACGACGGAGGAACTGGTGAAAAAATCGTTTCCCAGCATGAGTGAGGAAGACCGTCTTCCCTTCGAAGTCGCCTTGAGAGACGTTGATCTTCCGCAGGTTGCAGGAAAAGATGAAATCGCCCAGACATTGGTTGATGCTTACAAGATATTTCGCGGGCAGCCGGGTTGGGTGAAGGCGACAACTCGCGGACTTCCCGGCTTTGATATGCAGGATGCCGGCGTGAAGATCAGTACAATCTTCTCTGATCAATCGCATCAACGGGCGTTGCTCCTTGCGGAGTCCTGGGCAAGGGAAGCGTCAAACCCGAAAAATACATACTGGCTCTTTCGGCGAAATGCGCGCTCCGAGGGAGAGGTGCGGATGATTTTGAACTTTTCCGACGATCTCAAGCTTCAACTCTCGGGTCAGTTGGATTGCATAAGCTGGATCCCGCTAGCCCATAGTAGAGTTGTAACCCAAGTACAGGATTTGAAAACAGGTTGGCCGACGGAGCCATCTCCGGCCTTTGAAGAAATGATCCGTTTTGAATCCTGGCTCATGACAACGCTGGCCGAACGCTATACGGTTGCCAAGTTGGGAGAAAGCGAAGTCACCAAAAGACAGGGTAATAGTTATGTTTTCCAGCCTACCCATATTGATAATAAGGAGTTTAACGGACGGACGCGTATGGACTACCGTGTCTTGAGCAGAGGGGACGACGCCTTCACGTTTATCCATCAGGGTTTTACGGCTGAAGAACGCAAGTACAATGTTGATGTAATACAAGATATCGATCGCGTCATTCACGAGAACGAACTGGAAGCCCGGAAGTTGATGTCGTACAACGTGCAATTTGATCTTCGACGGGCAATCCTCAAACCAAGGTAATCATCGCCATATAAACGATTTCGTGATACAATAAACTTAGTACATGCCACAGACGTTGACAGCGAAAGATCTTCTCGTCACCGAAGGAATTCTCACCTGTCTTCCTTCAAATACACTCGCCCAAGCTTTTGCCAAATTAAACTCCAGCCACGACGCGGTGTTCGTTGTCGATGAGAAAAACGAATTGCTCGGGGTTATCAGCCCCTATTACGTCATGTTCCAGACCAAGTTTCCGCCGACGACCAAAGTCCGCAATTGCCTCTTCCATCCCCCGAAGCTCAACTTTTCAACGCCGATTTGGGAAATAGCCAGACAGATGGTCCAAGCGAAAATCTATTTTCTGCCCGTCTTTGCAGATAATGGAAAGTGGGAAGGGATCGTTTCGGTATACAGGATCATGCAGGCGGTGACAGAAGATCCGCAGATTGAAAAGGAATTGGCAGACCGCAAGCGGTCAACGCGCATTATCACCATTCGAAACGATGCCGAGATCAGCGAGGCTCGGGCTCTGCTTGGCAATGGAGGTGTCTCCCGGCTTCCTGTCGTTGATGAAAACGGAAAGCTCGTCGGGATTCTCACCCGCTATGATCTGCGGGAGGCATTTGCGGCTCCGCTCTCCTCTCCCAACCTCTTTTCCAGACAAGGGGAGAAGCGCAAACGCTTCTCTGAGCCCATACGCAACTACTACAAACAGCAGGTGGTTACCGCAACCCACAAAACACCGCTTGCTCAGATGATCAATACCATGCTCTCGCAGCAGATCGGAAGCATCCTCACGGTCAACGAAAAGTGGCAGCCGGTTTCCATCTTGTCGTACAGAGATATTCTTGAGGCAATTTCTGATTTGAGAGGCGAACGGAAGGAAGCGGTCACGCTCTCGGCGCCGGATGATTTCGAACATAAGCTTGAAACGCTCGATATTCTTGAGAAGTTCGTCCGCAAGCTTCAAGAGCGGGGGCAGGGCGAGTGGATGGAGGCAACCATAGAAGTCATCAGGAATGCGGCCGAGACAGTCAAGAGATTTGAAGTGACGCTCAAAACCCATCATGCGAAAGCGGGATCATATATCGCGAAAGCCGGAGCATTCAAATGGAACGAGGCGGTTCGGGACGCGATAGAAAAGATCGAAAGGCAAGCAAGCAGAAACAATTAAGAATTGACATCGGGTGTGGATTTTGTCTACACTGGACAAGGAAGTCAAGCACGGATGAGATAAGTTGAATCGATCACTGCTGCATTGATGAGGAGAGGCAGGCTCCGAAGCAGCACGCGATAGAAAGAGTACAAAAAGTTAACACTCAATCTATCCAAGTAAAAAATATCCAAAACTGACAAGATAACATCCTGCCCATGAAGAACGAGCCACTGCCCAAGCGTCTCTTCGACAAGCATTGCTTTGTGACAAAGCCCATCTTCAACCTGAAGCGGGGAGGAGGACAGTCAAAAATCTCGGCCGTCCTTACCATCACCGCGATCATCGTGGCCACCACCCTCACCGTCCTCTTAATGAAAAGCGCCTCCATCTGACTGAACCACTCTCCAGATATGTGAAAAGTGTGAAAATAGGGGAAAGCTACCCGGTTTTTACGAGTTTTGCATAGCGAAAGATCCTGATGGGGGATTCCAGGAATCTGCAGGTATACAGGGTCAAATCCGCTGTGTAGTCGGACATAACCTCCGACTCATCGCCTCCATAGATCTGGTACACGTACCTGCGCTGCTGCCAGATGATCTCGACTTGGTCGCCTGGGGAAAGTTTGGGGAGGTTGAAGAAGGAGTTTTTCCTCCGGAAAGCATCCGACCAGGAGAGGTATCCGTATCGGTGTGCCACCAGGATGGTTGGCAGCCGCCTCGAGAAGGGATTGCCGAATTCCGGCACCCGCCACACCCCGCGCTTGAGCGCTTCTTCAAAATTCTCTTGAGGTTCCTCAAGAATAGGGGCATCCACGCCGATTTTCGCGATCTTAAGGCGCGGTTCAGGAGGTAAGCTGGGATCCTGAGGCGGTTGGTAGGTTTCGATCTCTTGTTCGCCTGATGCGGCCAGGAGGTCGCCGAAGGTTACCGCCGGCCGGGCCAGGATATTCGCAAGGGCGGAGCTGGTGCCCGGAAACAGGCGGTACCAGATCATAGGGGCAACGGGCACGATCGCCGTGAGGATGGCAAAGCCGATAGCCAGGCAGGAAAATACCCAGAGGAGGAATGACAGCGTCGACGGCCGGCTCCAATAGATGACTCCCTTGCGGCGTCTTCGTGTTCTAATCAAACCAACAAGCGCGGCGAGCCTCTCTTTGACGTGGGGTATTGGTGAATCCATCACTATGTGTATTGTATTGCACGGAGCAACAAAAACCAAAATGCGATGCATCGATAGCTTCTGAATCGTAAATCAGAGTATCGGCAGTCTGCGAAACTTGTGTACATAAAAAATCCTGTTAGCACTAAGCTTGACATGCTGCTAATGTTATGGTATAGTACGACGAATTAAATAAATCGTTAGAAAAAGATTAGCCCAATAGGGCTAATTCTTTTTTATTAATCTGTAAACCCCCATCGAAGGGGGTTTAAAAAAAAGGAGAAACATGGAAACGCAAAAACGTAAAAACTTTGCAGTATTACTGATCACCGCATCACTCGCGGCCGCCGGTCTTTTCAAACCCGTCGCTGTCCTGGCGCAGGAAGAGGTGGTCTGCACCGTAGTCTACGGACAGGGAGAAGTCTGCGGAGTGAGAACCACAAGAGAGCAGATTCTCGCGAGTCACACTCCGGTCGAAGCCGGTATTGAAGACGTTAACTTCTTAGGGATTGCCGCTTCCGTTGGGGCAGCGGGCGCAATCTTTTTCCTGCTTTCCAAAGTCACCAAGAGGTTCTACCTCATCGATCGTTAAGGTTCGCAAGCGCGCTCAATTAAAAAGAGTGTTCTTACAAGAGCCTAGGGAGGGCTAAAGCTAAAACAGATACCATATATAATACAAAGTTTGCATCTGGAAGCATGTTTATTTGTGTGTAAGTAAACATCCTTCTGCCTGCAAAGAGAAGCTCGCAAAGAGCAGAAGCAAAAAAAGGCAAGCAGAACGTACCCAAGCACGAGAGTGCTGGGTTGCACTTTGGTTAGTTCACAAACTCGTACTTGTGAGTTTACCCTGAGCTAGCCGAAGGGCACATTAACATGGCATATAGGGTTGCGAAGCAACTCAATGCACCCGCCGAATCCACCAGTTGGCGGAGAAGTGGAGCAAGGAGCTCTCCTACGGAGGAGAAAAAGCTTCGCAATTTTCATAATAGAAAAATCAACGTCTTGTCCGAGGCGATAAAAAGCCTGTACTTTTGGCTTGCGGACCAAACCAGTCCCAAGGAGGAGATGGAAGAAAGAAGTCAGTAGAAGGATTGGATCAACCGGTTAACAACGAGCCAATGAGCCATCTGGCTCACCACGCCTGAAGGAGGCGCGAGATGTTTGCGAGCATGGATCTGAAAGCACTACAAGCAGAAGCGCAAGCGCGCAGGATCTCAACCCGCGGCAAGAACGCCGTGCAGCTCCGCAAGGAGCTGGAGCAATTCGAAGGGTTGGAATCCGCCCGAGCCAGAAGGCAGAGATGGCTGGGGTACGGCCTTGTGTTCGTCTTGGTTGTGGTTGCGCTGAGCCTCGGCGTGTCGTGGTTGATTGACAGGGTGAAATCCGCGGGCCCACCGCCGATCGGTGAAGTCGCAGCCGGGTTGAGCGAGGGGGATGTGGAGACGCAAGTCGCCGCGACGGTGGCTGCGATGCAGGTCGGTGAGCCGACAATCAGTGCCACCGCCGAGTCCTCAGGCGATGAAATCCAGGCGCCTCTGGTGATGCAGGCCACGCCTACGCCCTGGCCTTCGTTCCAGATCGCCGAGAAGCAAGTTGCTTCCGTGCCCGCTGGCTATACCGCGGTTGGCGATTTCTCGGTCTGTCTCGACGCGAGCGGAACGGCTTGCCACCAGAACTATGACGACGATGCTTTGACGACTGTCGTCATGACTTGGGATGCACCTGGCTTCATCCGCCTGGACTTCGGCAATGGCTGGTTGGAGCATGTCTCTGACGCCCAGGTCTTCGTCAGCGCTCAGCTGTCCGACGGCTGTAGAGACGGATGTAAAGCCGTGTACAACCTCCACTGGCCGATGACGCAAGCAGACCTCGCGGGAGTGAAGGATACGACGGGTGGCTCAGTGCCTTCCGAAATCCAGAACCTCTACGAGGTCTCCCAGTCTCTGCCGGCCGCTTCGGCGCAGGTTGAACCGAGCCAGGTCGTCGGCGAGATCCAGGGATTGACTGCCGTAACTGAGTTCACCGGCGAGTGGTTGCTCCCGAGTTGGGCAGAGGTCGTCTCGTCAGACGTTTTGGCCGCTGCGCAGTTGCAGGCTGTAACCGCGGATGTCCAGGCTTGGATGATGCCTGAGGAATTGCCGCTGGTCCCGCCCGACGTGCTGACCTACCAAAACCCGCCGGATGATTGTGTGGACCGGGACAACCCGCAGGACTCCTGCTCGACCATGCGCTTGCAGCCGATCTCGTACAAGCAGGTAGCGGTTGCGCCAGGACAGCTTCTGCGGATGACCGGCGACGCCATCAGCATCCGCTGGTCGGATACGGAGGATCTGTTGGTGAAGCGGCCGGACGGGGATGAAAAGCACGACCTCTGGCTCGTGCTCAACCAATCATCCTCGGAGGTCGAGGTAGACATCAACGCCCCGTACGGGAGCGACCGGTCGTGGTACACCGCGACGAGTGGATGGACACCAGCGCTGCTCGACGAACTCCTACGGCAGGCCATCCAGGACTTCAACCTGCAGTACAGGGATGAGGAAGACTTTGCCTCAACCCCGGTCCCGAACTGCGAAGACCCGGAAGGCTGCACCTACAGCAACATCCGTGCCGTGATCGTCCTCGACGATCAGGTGCTCACCTACACGGCAAAGTGGTTCGAGCAGCTCGATCCGCACTGGGAGGCCTTTGCGCCTGGCCGATACCAGCGGTGACGCAACCGAGTCCCAACCCTGGGGAGTACCAAGGACTGCAGGGCATACAGTTCAGTCCTTGATCCTGATCCTTCAGTCGGAAGCACCAAAACAACTCTGGACCAATTGTGGTCTAGGTGAGTCGGTATCGATGACGAGCATCACAACCCACAGAGGTTGGGTACAACCGCGTATTTCCTATTGCATAGCCCATGTCCAAGGTCACAAAGACCTCTCGACAGGTTACCTGTCTGTGGCCGTTCCGTACGCGGGACAATAGGTCGATACAGATAAGGCACCTGAGCTGAAGACAGAGGCTTCTGCGGAAAACAAGGAAGTCCCCAACCCAGTCGGTTGGAAAAAGTCCCATGAGGAGATTGGACCCTTCCCATACGCGGGGAGGAACTCAATTCCGAATGGGAAGCAGGCAGGGTGGCGGTGACCGCATGGTCATCTGATTCTATCAAGAATCAACCACCCCCCAATATACCCCTATATGCCTGCTTTTTAAGACCAAAATCATAAGATCAAAGATTAAAAATTGTGGTTTTAAAAAGCATAATTACCAGCACTCAAATTGACAACAATGACTGAACAAAAAGCCGAACAATCATTATTGACTGAAGCGATGAACATCCCCATGAGTCTCCAACGTCGGGACGATTCGATGAACCTTCTTCTTTCCGAGGACGTGTTTCATCGAGGAATGTTCATCAATCCGCAATCCGAAAACCGCAATCGCGGTTTTGAGGAGAGTGCTTTAGTTACCCTCCAGTGGCTAACTCTTTTATCCGGATGGCAAGGAACCAGAAGAGATGTAATAAAGCTAGCTGGAATAGCCTTACTCGCATCTGCTTGCGGAGGCTTACGTTCTCCTGAAGAAAGCGGTCGGACAGAAGAAGTCATTCAGGAATCCGAACTTACTCCAATCGAAGGAGGCACAGTACGAATTCAACCGAAAGAGATACGTATCCCAAACAGTCCTAAATGGTTTCCCGACACGAGAACATCATGGATCAAAAGAGGCGATAAATTCCTGGTTTTTGCGTCAGCCGGTGTTGATAGCGTCCGCCTGGAGGGTAATTCTCTCACCGAGCTCGGGGAAGCGAAAGTGGTGCTTGGTCCGGACGAAAAACAGACAGAATATGGTTTCAACGGGTACCGCGGATTCTCCACAGTGTTTCCGGGCTCAAAGAAAGAGTTGATAGCTATTTCGCACAGAGAACTCTGGCCCGATCAGGGTGTGCATTTTCCATTCACCGCAGAAATTGATCTAGCCATTTCGAAAGATGATGGGTTTTCTTGGGAAAAGAAAGGGACTATCCTGCGCGGCGATCAGGTGCTGAAGGATGCGGATACGGTTCAAGGCGTTGGTCAGCCAGGCGCAATCGTGACCCAGGACGGTGAAGTTGTTGTCTACCACACAAATTGGGGAGTCGGTCATGCAACGGTTTGCGTTGCCAAGGCACCATTACATGATGTGGCAAATCCTGAAGCATGGAAGAAATGGGATGGAACTGGGTTTAATGCCCCCGGACTTGGGGGAATTCCGGAGCCTGTGGTTGTCGCGCAACAGGGGTACTCAGCATTGCCTTGCATCAGCTGGAATACAAAATTGAAGAAACTCCTGATGATTACCGAACAGGACGAAGGTTTTTATTCGCAGACGTCGGACAATTATATCCACTGGAGTGAGCCGCAACTATTTGCGAGGTTCACTCAAAAACATTCCAGAAGGCAGGTTGAAAATACATGGTATAGCTATCCGACACTCATCTCTCCGGATACAGGAGATCAATTCGTCACGAGTGGCAGGGGATTCCTTTTTGTAAGCAGGGGGACATGGAATGTAAACGCCCACAGAGGTGTGCTTATTCCAGTAGAGATTGGGTAAATTCTATGCAAATGCAAAACATTGACAAAACCATCCAAAAACTCCCGTCTCTATCCGTTTTCTTCCCGGCCTACAATGAGGAAGGGAATATTGAAGCGGTGCTTAATCAAGCCTTATCCGTCCTGCCGCAAGTGGCCAACAAGTTTGAGGTCATTGTCGTCGACGATGGTTCTACTGACGCCACGCTTCATTTCGCCCGTAAGACAGCCGAGCGCTATAACGCAAAAAACGGGGAAAGCTCAGGAGATGCAGATCCTCTTGTCAGGGTCATCCACCAGGAAAACAAAGGCTACGGCGGAGCGGTGAAACGGGGTCTTGCCGAAGCCCGTTTTGAATGGGTGTTTTTCTCCGACGCCGACCGGCAGTTTGATCTTTCCGAACTCAAAAACTTTATCCAACATACTCAGACAAATGATTTGGTCATCGGCTACAGGAAAAACCGGGCCGAAGGCTGGAAGCGCCGAATGCTGGCAGTGGCTCTGAAAATCTGGAACAAAATCTTTTTGGGATTTCCCCTACGCATCAAAGATATCGACTGCGCGTTCAAGCTCATTCACAGACGGGTGCTTGATGAAGTCTTGCCGCTTCTTTCGGATGGAGCCATGGTCTCAACCGAACTCCTGTTTAAAGCCCATAGACTGGGATTTGCCTACCGCCAAATCGGCGTCAACCACTACGAAAGGGTGGAAGGCTCGTCCACCGGAAGCAATCCGCTGGTCATTGCCCAAGCCGTGATCGACACGTTCAGTCTGCGTAAGAAATTGACCATCGAACCCACAGTTGTTCGCCTGACCAACGCCTTCGTGCACGACATCCATGATCCATGGCTTGGTCTGCGGGTCTTCGCTCGCTGGTTTCGTCTACAAATGTCATAATGGACATACCCTTCTATGCCCGACCGTATCTGCAAAGTCTTGGCAGCCTTGATTTTCCCCATCCTGATCGTTGCCGTGGCAGTGCTGCTTTCCGCCGTAAACTTTACCCCCGATACTTGGCTCACCGGCTGGGATACCTTGCATCCCGAGTTGAATCTGCCTCTCAATCTTGAGAGGGTAGTCAATGGCGTCTGGCGTGAAGATCAGGGATTGGGGGCGGTCGCCGCCCATTCCCACATGTCGGAGATGCCGCGCATCCTCCTGCTTTGGTTATTCTCCGCGCTGGTTCCTCTATCGAACATCCGCTACGTATTTTTGTTTCTCTGCCTGATTGCCGGACCCTTGGGTGTCTACGCGTTTTTGAAGCACGCGGTGTTCCGAGAGGAATCGCAAACAGGCGGTGCGGCTGCCTTTTTGGGAGCCCTGATGTACCTCCTGAACTTGGGAACGCTGCAGCACTTCTTTGTTCCCTTTGAGATGTTTGCGGTCCAATACGCCGCTTTGGGATGGCTGTTTCTCTTCGCCACCAAGATCATGGAAACGCGCAGAAAAAAGGATATCGTGTTGTTGGCTCTCGTTTCATGGTTGGCAGCCCCGATGGCCTACGCCTCGCTCCTTTGGTACGCTTACGCGCTGGCGCTGGCGATCTACCTTGCGGTATGGATCATCTCCGATCGCAGACGACAAACCGTAAAAAAAGCAGGAATCATCGTGCTGATTACCCTCGCGGTGAACGCCTTTTGGCTGTTTCCGCAGTGGTACTTCGTCGCGACCCACGCGACAGAGGTTGCCCAAGCCAAAATCAACCGATTGTTTTCGCCCGAGGCATTCCTGCACAATAAAGAATACGGAACGCTCGCTAATGCGGTCATCTTCAAAAACTTCCTCTTCAGCTGGACGCAATATGATCCGCAGGACCAAGCCTTTAAACCGCTCTTAGAATCCTGGATCAATCACCTTGATCGGCCGCTGGTTTCGGCAATCGGGTATCTGGTATTTGTGGCCGCCCTCTACGGCATGGTGATCGGTTTGCGGAAAAACAATAGGGTCGCACGTTCGCTCTTCCCGGTCTACGGGCTTGCCCTGCTGATGATGGTGGGCATGAACCCGCCGTTTGAGCCGATCTATAACCTCATTCGAGATCACATCACGGCCTTCCGAGAAGCGCTGCGCTTTCCCTACACCAAATTTTCCATCCTTTTAATGTTTACGACATCGGTCTTTTTCGGGATATTTCTCGATGGGCTGATGCAGTCGGTAATGAGGTTTGTGAACAAAAGAAGAGTCGTAGAATTTGTCATTATCGCCGCGGTGGCAGCAGGTTTGGTAGGTTACACTTGGCCGATGTTCCAAGGCCGGCTGATCAATCCCCGGATGAGAATCGCGATTCCCGATGCCTACAGCGGGCTGTTCCGGTTTATGAACAGTCAGGAAGGGGACGGGCGCGTTGCCCCTCTCCCGATGCCGAGTTTTTGGGGTTGGGAATATCACGACTGGGGGTATGAAGGGGCCGGGTTCATTTGGTTCGGCATGAAGCAGCCGGTTCTTGCCAGGGACTTTGACCGCTGGAATCCGGACAACGAACAGTATTATCTGAGAATGTCCTCGGCAATCTACGGGAACGACTCGCGGGAAATGAAGGCGGTGGCCGATATCTATAACATCCGCTGGCTGGTGATAGATGAGAGCGTCATCGTGCCGGGTCAGGAACAAAAAGTTCTTAAACTGGAGGAAAGTAAGCGTCTGCTTGCCGAAATCGGTGCCAAGAAAGTCTGGGAAAACGATTTCCTCTCGGTCTATGAATATGAATCCGGCCATTCGGGAGAGAGCGTCTCGGTACCCGCAGGATTTACGATCGCGGATGCCGATACGCAATACGCCAGAAAGGATGTCGTGCTCGACGAATTGGGAAACTACATTTCCTTTACAGAGAAGTCCGGAGAGGTAAGAGCGGAACGGATTGACTTCCCGTTTGCCGACCTCAACAAGGAAGAAGTCGGCAATGTCGTCGTTGTGGACTCGCAAGAGGAAGGAGCGCGCTTGCGCATTTCCCGTCAACTTCCGGTTCTTGATGATGGCTATCAAGTTGTCATCCCGCAATACCCGAGCGGTACGTTATACATTACGGGAGCGACCGTTTCCTTGAACGGCAGGGATCTGACCATTTCCATCGACCAAGCTGTGGAGATTGAACTCGATGGAGAAAAAACTATTCTCCCGAAATTACCGGAAGTATTTTCGCGACTGTCCCAATCGTACGCAGCACTTTGGGTTGTGCTCGGCGATCAGGAAGCGCTGGTGACCTCCGGCGACTCTGTACGGCTCAATATGATTGAACTTAAGGCTAATCAACCCTTTGATCTCGCGGTTTTTAACGCGACAGCAGGAAGACGTGCAGCGGTTGAGGAAGATTTCGCAAAAACGGAGGTGAGTCAGTGTTGGACGAAGGAGGATTCGCAGGGATTGGTTTCCTCCCAGAGAGCGGATGGCGCGTTGGGGATTACTTCTCTGGACGCCGCTGGCTGCTATTCATTGAACCTCGGGCAGTCGAATACCGAGTCGCTGATGAAAGTGGAACTCCCGTATCGCTCGGATGGCGGTGCCCGCCCCCATTTCTGCGTCGTCGCCGAGGGCAGAACCTATACCAATGATCGCTGTGAGCACAAGAATGTCTTTTATCATACGCCTGCCAGCGAGGAGTGGGCTGTTATCGCTCGCTCGCTCGTGACGCAGCCGAATCTGGGGTATTGGTTGGATATCGCGGGCCGCCCCTCAAGCGGAGAAGGAGAACGATGGACGATTTGGTATAAGGCCCCTCAGGTCATTCGCTATCCGATCGTCGGCAGGTTCAGATTTGCTCCGTCGGTATGGGAATGGCTGGGTGGAGAAAAGAGCATCCCGGTAAAAAAAGGAGTTCAGGAAATTGCGATGATCCTCCCGACGAAAGGCGACCCGGTGGACTTGTTAAGCGGCGGGCGTTTGCAGGCGGACAACTGCGACCTTTTCAACAGAGGCTGGGGAGAAAAATTTGTCGAGGATGGCGTGGTGCGCTATCGCGCCGGAGGAATGGGTGCGTCCTGTGACTTTTTCCTGATGGACACCGTCTCTGCCGCCGATACGTATCTCCTGAATATCGAGGGGAAGGGGATACAGGGGAGAGGAACCAAGCTCTACCTTTTCAACCGGGATACCGATCGAACGGATCTGGAAGTCCTGCTTCCTGAAGGGGAGTTTTCCAGCAATTTAACCATCCCCTCCTGGCCGGCAGCGGAAGGCTTGGGCTACACGATGAATATTGAAACACGTTCGTTCGGAAGAGCGGAGAGTGAGAACGTACTCGTGTCAGCAGTTGCCTACAAGATCCCCTTGGAATGGATGACGGGAACGAAGCTTTTAAAACGGGATGAAAACGATTCCGAACTGCCGAAGCAGGAGTCTAACGTCCATGTGCTTACCAGTGAAAGACAGGAAACCTTTCTCTATTCCGCTCGTTTTAAGGTCGATTCGAATGAGGGATTGGTCGTTCTTCCCCAGGAATTTGAAACGGGTTGGCGAGCCTATCTTGTTTCGGGTTCGGGTGAGAGCAATCAGATCTTTCCTCCATTGGGAGCCAAACGGATCCAAGAACACGTTCTGGTGAACGGCTGGGCGAATGGTTGGCTCATTGGGCAAGGGACGCATTCGGTCGTCATGGTGTTCATGCCGCAATATCTGGAGTACCTCGGTTTCCTGATCCTCGCTGGTCTCTTAGTGATTCTGCTGTTTCCGGGAAGAGGATTCACTTGGTTTCGTAAGGCAGGTGAAACTCTGTATACTACAATCGTCAGGATCACCGGCAAAGCCGCGTAAAAAATGATGGCAAACACCGGCTTCATTGAAAAGATTCGTTTCCTCTTTCTCCTGTATTTGAGGGAGCTTGCCAAACTCCAGCTTCTTAAAGGAAGGTCAACGGTCATTGGGATCACCGGCTCGGCAGGCAAAACCTCGATGCGCAACGCGGTTGCCGCCATACTCAAAGACTCTTTCCGCGTCAAGGTGAGCAGCAAAGCCAACAGCGAATCGGGCATTCCCTTGAATATCCTTGGTCTCACGCCCAAGGACTATTCTTTCTTTGACTGGGTGCGTTTGGCGCTCCTGGCTCCTTTAAAACTCCTGACAAATTGGGAAGCCTACGACTTTTACGTGGTTGAAATGGGGATCGACAGTCCCCATCCCCCCAAAAACATGGAGTATCTCCTCACCATCGTCAAACCAACCATTGCGGTATTCTTGAACACCCTTCCCGTACACAGTCAGTATTTCGATGCCTTGGTACCCAAGGGCATCAAAGATCCGCGCCAGCGCGCACAGCGCATTGCTGACCATATCGCGAAAGAAAAAGGTAAACTCATTCGCTCTCTTCCCAAAAGCGGGACGGCAATTCTTAATTTGGATGATCGACGGGTGGCTGCTTTTGCCGAGCAAACTGAAGCTCGGGTATTGAGTTTCGCGACCCATACACCGGCCGATTTGACGGCTCGCGATGTCAAGGTCAGCCTGTCCGGATTTTCCGTTAAGGTTCAGGAAGGTTCCCAAACCCAAGAGCTCAATCTGCCGCTGCTTCTTGATGCGCATTACGCCCAAACGCTGGTCGGCGCTCTTGCGGTCGGCCGCGCCTGTGGTCTGTCGCTCAACTATTCGATTCGCTCACTGGTAAAAAATTTTAGGCTTCCCCCCGGAAGAATGACGGTTTTTTCGGGCATCAAAGGCACCACCATTCTTGATTCATCCTACAACGCATCAACGGCTACCATGCTAAGCGCCCTCGACCTACTGAAAAAGGTAGCGCCCGGGAGAAAGGTGGCAGTTCTCGGAGACATGCGCGAGCTGGGAGAAATTAGCCGTGTTGAGCACGAGAAAGTAGTCGAAGCCGCCGCGCGCATCGCAGATCTCATCATCACGGTCGGGCCGCTGATGCGCCGCTTCGCCGTCCCGAAACTGCATTCCCTGGGATTCCCGCGCCGCAATCTTGCAAGCTTCGTCAATACTCATGCCGCGGCAAAAGCCTTGCGGGTGCGGGAGATGGTTGCCAAAGGCGATACCATTCTCGTGAAAGGTTCGCAGAATACAATCTTTCTGGAAATTGTTGTCCAAAAACTCTTGCGGGACCGCAGGGATGAAAAACGCCTTTGCCGGCAAACACCGTTCTGGGATAAAAAGCGTGAAGAACTCCGGCAATCAAGGGAAGTGGATTAAGCTTCTTTCTGCGCCGGTCTGCGGTAGACGGCGATTCCCGCCATCACCAAGAGAACCCCGATGCCGACCAGTAAAATAGTCACCGGGAAGGTGCCTGCCTGAGGCAGAGAAGAAGTCGTGCTCTCGGAGCTGGGTGTTGCCACTGAAACCTGGGCGGATACCGGCGTCGCCAGATATCCTTGCAGGAAGAGTGCCTCACCGAGTGCGACCGAGATACGGATGATTCTTCGCATAATAATATAGGTTTATGATAAGGTTCCATTCTCCCGAATTCCATACTTTGGAACCTTATTATGGGGGTTCCAAGGGGGATTCCCCCTGGTTCCGATGGAACATCAGAAGGGAAACAGGTCAAGTGGAACCTGACCGCCAAGGGGTGAAACCCCTTGGAAACGAGTTACTTGTTAACGAGTTTATTATTGATTGGTTTGCCCATCAATGTCAAGTCCCAAGCTACCATCTGGATGTGTTAGAATAAAATGTTTTACCGCAACTTTGCATTCAATCCATAGGCAGAGAGTACATGCGTCATTTATCCACAAGTAAACTAAGAAAAACCTATAAAGAATAATAAAAGATAACTATAAGTCATTCAATAACGCCATGGGCATAAAACAGACTGGTGCAAAGATAATCGGTTTTGCGAAGAGAAGAAAAAAGTTATCCACAACTTTGGGTATCATTCTTGTAATAGTAGCATTTATTACAGGACGCAATATTTATAAAAGTTTCAAACCTCCGGAATTCGGGACTGCCGAAGTGGTACGCAAGGATCTTCTTGAGACGATTGAGGTTTCCGGAGAGGTCAAGGCTCATGAAGTAGCCGATCTCCATTTCCAGACCGCCGGCAAACTGGCCTGGATTGGCGTCAAGGAAGGCGATAGCGTGACCAAGTGGCAGGCGGTCGCCGGCCAGGATAAACGCACGCTCGAAGGTCAGCTGAAGCAGGATCTTATTGCATTCGAAAAGGAATTCCGTGACTTTGACCAAACGAAGGAAGATACGCGCCTGGTAAATTTGAGTTTTAAGAGAATTCTCGAGGAAGCCCAATATGATTTGGACAATGAGGTCATCGACGTCGAGATCAGGAATTTAGCCATTGAGTTGGCAACGCTTGTAACACCGATTACGGGAGTCGTCACCCGGGTGGACGCGCCGATTGCCGGCGTCAACATCACGGCGGCGGATACGATACAGGTCGTCAACCCCGAGACGCTCTATTTCGAAGCCGAAGTCGACGAATCCGATATCGCTTCGGTCGGTGAGGAACTCAACGCAGCCATCATTCTCGATGCCTATTCCGACACAGAAATTGAATCACGGGTAACCTCGATCGATTACACGTCTTCCATATCTGACGGGGGCGGAACGGTGTTTCTCGTGAATTTCGATCTTCCCAAACCGGAAGGCGTAAATTACCGGCTGGGCCTAAACGGAGATGCCTCCATCATTACCAAAAAAGAGGAGAACGCCCTGGCACTCCCCCTCGATGCCGTCGATGAGGATGATCAAGGTTCGTTCGTGGTTGTCTACAAGAATAAGAATTTCACAAAACAGGCAGTGACGATAGGCATTGAATCCGACGAGGATGTGGAAGTAGTCTCGGGATTGGCGCAAGGCGATTGGGTAGTCTTGTCTGGAACAATACCGGAAGGCATGCAGATTGTCGACGGCAGATAAACTCATCTTACTTAAATGTACATCTACCACATAGTGTGCAATACCCCGATTCTCCAGATGTGAAGTTTAGCGCAGTAACCCACGTACGAAACAATCTGGAGTAAAAGGGGTATAGCCTTGATCGGTGCTCATGACATGGATAGTAACGCCCTTATTTCGCTCAACCACGTCTTTAAAACCTACACGCTTGGCGATTCAACCATCCACGCGATCAACGATATTGATTTAAGCATTCACAAGCGGGAATTCGTCGCCATCATCGGACCGTCGGGTTCGGGAAAATCAACGCTGATGCACGTGAGTTCGCTATTGGATAATCCTTCTTCGGGAAAAGTGACGTTTGAAGGCCAGGATACTACCGACTTTACGGAAGAACAGTTGGCCGTGGTCCGCAACCGGAAGGTCGGCTTTGTTTTTCAGCAATTCAATTTGCTCCCCAGAACTTCGGCTCTCGAGAACGTTCAACTTCCGCTCCTCTACACCAACACGTTGAGAAGCGAACGTATCAGCAGAGCGCAAGCGATGCTTGAGAAAGTCGGGTTGGGACAGCGTTTGAAGAATACGCCCTCCCAATTGTCCGGCGGCCAGCAGCAGCGGGTCGCCATCGCCAGGGCGCTGATCAATAACCCGGAAGTGATTTTTGCCGATGAACCGACCGGAAATCTCGACACTAAGTCGGGAGAGGAGATCATGAACATCCTCTCCGGACTGCATCGTGAAGGAAGGTCTGTCGTTCTGGTGACCCATGAAACGGAAGTCGCATCCGTTGCCAAACGCGTGATCAGCATGCGTGACGGTAAAGTGGTCTCCGACGAGAGAGACGGAAAAAAGTATCGGGCGTTGACAAAAAGGAAAAGCCGATGAGATTGAATTTGAGGAATGTCAGCCGCGTCGCCATACGGGCCCTGATTACCAATAAGACCAGGTCCGTGCTCACGACCTTGGGCATCATCATCGGGGTTATGGCGGTCATTTTATTGGTCTCTATCGGATCGGGCCTGGAGAAGCTGATCACCCAGCAATTTGAGGACTTGGGAACCAACCTGCTGTTTGTTATGCCGGGAAAGTTTCAATTCAGAGATTCCAGGGAGGGAGGTCCGCCCGGGGTTGCCACCAATAAGTTGACGCTCAAAGACGCCGAGAACGTTGCCCGCAAAGCGCCCGCTATCATCGAAACGCTCCCCATCGTCAATACCACCGCCACGGTTACCTTTCGGGGGAAGGAAACGTCGACCTTCATTTTCGGCACCACGGAAAATTATGCAAAGGTTCGCAATTCTCCCGTCAAATCCGGCCGCTGGTTCGCAAAGAAAGATGTCGATTCCGGCAAACGAGTCGCCGTTGCCGGGACGACGGTCGTTGAGAATTTATTCGGGAACCGTGATCCGCTCGGCCAAAAAGTAGGCATCGCCGGTCAGAAATACCTCATCGTCGGGATCCTCACGAGTAAAGGCGCAAACATCGGAAACGACCAGGACGACCAGCTGATTGTTCCCATCACCGCGCTTCAGCGTCAGTTCAACATCGATAAATTAACCTACTTCTATGCCCAAGCCGATCAAAACGCGGATTTGGATAAAGCCATCGAACAAATAAAGAAAGTGCTGGGAAAGCGTCTCAAGGAAGATGAATTTTCCGTCTTGAATTCAAAGGAATTGCTTTCAACGTTTCAGAGTATCTTGGGGACCATCACCGCCGCCTTGGGCGGCATTGCCGCCATTTCGCTTCTGGTGGGCGGCATCGGCATCATGAACATCATGCTGGTGTCGGTCACCGAGCGGACCAGAGAGATCGGCCTGCGCAAAGCCGTGGGAGCAACACCACGGACGATCCTCTTCCAGTTTTTAATCGAAGCCGTCATCTTGAGTTCCTTGGGAGGATTGATCGGCACCGCGGTCGGCATGGGCATCGGCCTCGTGGCGAATCAATTTTTGCCGGTGCACACCCCTCTTTGGGCGGTGCTGGTCGCCTTCGGCGTATCCGCGGCCGTCGGCATCATTTTCGGCGTCTATCCTGCCCGCCGCGCCGCCAAGCTATCTCCCATCGAAGCCCTCCGCTACGAATAACCCCTTGACGTTCCCGGAATGGAATAGCCTTGACGTTCGAGAATAAAGTCACTAATCTTAACTCATGCCTGTCAGAAAAACCCCTCTTGTTACGGATCAGATCTATCATATTTTTAATCGTGGGCTTTCTGGTGCACCTATATTTTCAGGTATAAAATCCTATCGAAGATTCATGTCCTGCCTAATGTACTATCGTTTTCAGAAGCCTCCCCTTAAGTTGTCGCACTTCCTTGTTCAATCCAGAGAAGATCAGTATGATATTCTGTACAAACTCTCTGCAAATGACGACAAGTTGGTAGAAATCTTCTGCTTTTGTCTGATGCCAAATCACTTTCATTTGCTGATCAAACAAGTGGCCGATAAGGGAATAAGTAACTTCATGAGGGTAATCACGAACAGTTACAGCTCCTACTTTAACTTGACGAAAAAACGGTTGGGACCGTTGCTCCAAGGGATTTTTAAATCGGTCAGAATTGAAACCGATGAACAGTTACTTCATGTCTCAAGGTATATCCACATCAATCCGTTAACAGGTCATATCGTCCTACGCGAAAAACTCACATCCTTTCCGTGGAGTTCTCTCCCGGAATATTTGAGAAAAGAGAGCCTTTCAGAAGAAGAAACATCCAAATATATCAATAAAAGTATTGTTCTATCTCATTTTACCTCAGTTAAGGGTTATAAAAGATTCATACTAGACTACGCAGATTACAAAATATCACAAGCGAATTTTCAACATCTTTTCCTCGAATGAATATACGCAAATGATTAATCTTCCTTGAACGTCTTGAGAATACCGTTCCCGGAACGGTATAGCCTTGACGATTAGGGAGTATAGCCTCCAAGGTTGAGTGGATAGTGGCAACACCGTTGAGGTGCTTCGAAAGCTATGCTACACTGGCCTGCGATGGATACTCCAGCCATAGCACTCAACGCTGTCAACAAGAAGTTCCCCAACGTTCACGCGGTCAAAGACCTGACGCTCTCCGTAGACAAAGGAGAAATCTACGCGCTCATCGGCCCCAACGGAGCGGGTAAAACCACGACGGTGAAAATGATCACCGGTCTCATCTCTCCCAGCTCCGGGACAGTCGAAGTGCTCGGGAAAAATGTCGAGAAGGATCCGGTGCACGCCAAGAAGCACTTGGGATATATCCCCGATGACCCGTTCGTCTATGACTACCTAACAGGGCGGGAATTCCTTGAGCTTACAGGCACGCTCTATGAGGTACCTCGCGGGGAAATAAAATCCAGGATAAAAAAATTGCTCGCACTCTACAACATGGAAAGCGTGATCGACGGTCTGTTTGCCGATTATTCGAGAGGCAATAAACAAAAAACAGTCATTATCGCCAACCTTCTGCACGAGCCCCAGGTATTGGTGATTGATGAGCCGATCATCGGCCTTGACGTGCAAAGCCAAAAAATCACGCAAAAGCTCTTTCGTCAATTCGCCAAAGACGGCGGCAGCATCTTCCTCTGCACCCATACCCTCGCTGTTGCTCAAGAGCTGGCGCACAGAATCGCCATCCTGAATGACGGACAACTGGTGGAGGAGGGGACGCTGACAGAGCTTCGCGAAAAAGCCCACGAAAAACTGGCAAGTCTCGAGGAACTGTATTTATTGAGTACTGGTGAGAAGCCATGAGTCAAGCTCAAGCTCTGCTTCGCCTTGACTTTCTTCGCATTAGGAATTGGTTTGGCAGTTTCGTTGCGACCAAAATCATCGTCTTTCTGGGATTTGCATTGGTGCTCGGCTTGATCGTTGCCGCCGAGTTTTTCATGGCACGCACGTTCTTCATGTTCACTTCAACACAGGAGGAATTCGGGCGCGCGGTCGCCCGGTATTCCATCAACGCCGCGCTTCTGCTTCTCTTTCTGGTATCAATCGGATCAAGCATCGCCGTGAGCATGGGTTCGCTGTATCGTTCCGAACTGATGCAGTTTCTCTTAACCACTCCCATCCCAGCTGTCAAATTGTTCACCATCCGTCTGGTTAACGCCATGTTCAGTTCAATGTGGCTGGTCATCCTTTTGTTAACGCCTCTTTTGGTTGCCTTCGGAATGAGTTTTTCTCCCGGGGGAGATTTCATACTCCGCTCCCTCGTTGTGCTCCTCCTTCTGATCGTATCAAGCCATTCCCTTGGCGGAGCAATCACGGTGCTGTTGGTCAAAAAAACGGGCAGGCTGTCGCGCGTAAGTTTGATGGTTGTCTTCGCGATGGTGATCGCCGGTTCGCTCTTGTTGGTGCGTTTTCTCTTTCCCCCGTCATTCTTTCGTCTCTACTTCGCCGTTGACTGGCCGACGTTCCAGCGGCAGCTTGGACAGTTGCCTCTCTTGGCTTCAAGCCTGCCGACGAATTGGTTGGCGCTCACGATTACCGACGGATGGTCAATGGCAACGCTGGCGGCAGCACTAGGGTCGGCGATTGTCTTGGGAACCACGCTCTATATAGGTAAACGTTTGTTTTTGGAATCGTGGAAAAAAGCTCAGGAGGGCAGATTTCTCGCGGGCAAGCAGAACCCGCATGGGATCGTGAGCTCAGGATATCCGAGCGTATTCAAGGGTGCGGCCGGGGTACTACTGACCAATGAACTATTGGCGGTAATGCGCTCGCCGGCAGAAGCAACCTATGCGGCTTTTCTGACGGGATTAACCATAGTGTTATTGTTTATGATGCGCAGTGTCCCGGCGTTGCAGAATGCGGCGCCCGCACTTCTTCCCGCCGTGTACTCCCTGAGCCTTGCAGGCGTGTCGTATTTGTTTATGACCTTAGCTGTGAGGTTGGTCTATCCGCTGATTGCCAAAGAAAAACGCAGTGTCTGGTTTATCTTCAGCCTTCCGGTCAAACGGGAGACGCTTCTTCTCAGTAAAGCCGCCTTCGCGCTGGTCCTAACATTGCCGTCAATCCCGTTGGCTCTTATTGCCGGTCTTTTCATGCAGCTGACTAGCGGAGTTTTGGCGGCGTACATCTGTCTCCTGGTCATTTCAACCGCGACCGTATCCCTTATCCAACTTCTCTTGGGCACGATTGCCCCCAACTTTTCAGAGTCTCGAAACCTCGATGCCGTAAGTACCAGCGGATCGGGGCTGGCCGCGATCGCGCTCTCCCTCGCCTATATCAGTCTGTCCGGATTCGCCTTCTTTAAGGTGGCAATCGGTGAAACAACTGCGCTCGTCAGCGTGGTGACGATGACAATGTTGTCTTTGGTATGGCTCGGCCTCTTATCCATGCTTTCGCGGCGGGCTCTTCACCGATACAACCTGTAACCGAAGATTGAGAATACAATAGTTAAAGCATGAAGGTGAAGCAAGAGAGGATTCTGACCTTCCGACAATCCGGATTTCTGAATTACTGAGATTTCCAATTCCATGTCAAAGAAAAAGCACGAAGAAGTCCCTCCCGAAGTTATATTCAAACGCAAGGTAAAAAAATATTTTCGCCGAACGATCAAAATCGGTTTGCTTATCGTCGGCTACTTTTGGTTGTTGCCGCTTCTCGTTCCCAGCCTTTCCCCGCAGGTGGAACGGACCAAGCAGGGTGTGGTTGGCGCGGCCAAGCAGGCGCAAACGACAATCACACAAGTTCTCGGATCAGCCAGTGAGTTCACTCAACGAGGAACATCCGGAGATGCGACAGAGAAATCGATAAACCCGGAGGCCTTCATTCAGGAGACCGTGAACGATTTGGGCGACCGCGTCAAAGCGCTTCCCCGTGAACAATTGAAGAAGGTCAAAACCCAGTTCTGCTCCGACCTCATCGAGGAAACCAAACTCGCCTGCGAATCCACACCATCATCAGCTGGAGATGAGTGAAATGCAGGCAAAATCCTTAAAGTCATCAAAAGGGAACGATTGACAGAAAGAGATATTCAGGTAGAATTCCAACCATGATCACGGAACAACTGCAGGGATATAAACAGAGACTCGAAGGGTTGAAAAGCAAATCCACACTTGCGGGAGTTATTGCCTATGGAGGTTTCATGGAATTTATCGGAACCATTGCACTTCAGGCTTTACAAAAAGGAGATCCGGCTTTAGTGCAAACCGCTCAATACCTTTCTTTGATTGCGATGTCCGGAGGAACGATAAACAATATTATAAGTGAGACTACTAAAGTAGAACTGAACAAAGAACTCTTTTCCGTAGAGTTAGAAGCTCAACAGGAAAAGCTGAGAGGACTTGTCCGCACACTGCCCCAGGATGCATTTGAAAACATTTGGGGAGTATTGCGAGGTGTTCGAGATACGGCAATATCTACGAATGAACGTCTGGGTGATGAGTTTGAGAGTACATATCAGATCTATGCCGAGCGCGCGGGAGAATCACAAGAACAATTGGACTAACCGACAAGCGGGTGGTGCTTGTCTACTCTTGCCTTAAGATCGCTGAATTCCTTCCTGGTCGGAGTATCTACTTCATGATCAATCATGCGCCGGCGGACGTCCCGGACATCGGTTTCTACGCGTGCGAGTCTCGTATCCATCCCCCCAATACGCTTGTCCATCCCCCCAATACGCTTGTCCATCCCCCCAATACGCTTGTCTAACCCATCAATACGTTTGTCTTGCTTATCAAACATCCGCTCCACTCCTCGAAGAATGGCATCGACTGCTTCATTAAGCATTTTAACTGTCACCAAAGCATTGAGATTCCGCTTTGCCATGAGCAAAATATACCAAACAGACTTACACAATGTCTATGACCATTAAACGATCCCGAATGGTTTTTGTCTAACACGATCTTTTACTATTCGCCATTTACCATTTGCCATGTGCCATGTGCCATGTGCCATTGTCTATCCGCTTTGTGCTCCTTATTCTCTGTAGTCCTTTAGTCTTTTATTCTTAAATCTTGAATCTTAAATCTTGAATCTGAATCTTATACAATGTTCTCATGGATTCCGATTACATCGCTGATCTTCTGCACTTTCCCCGTTTCTGGTATATAAACGCGCCCAGGTGGTGGTGGCGCTTCACGAAGCGCCTGCTCACGAACCTTGATAATCAGCTCGCCGTCCGGGTGATGCTCCGCTTCTGGCTGGTTCCCGTCTGGCAGGATAAGACTGTGATCGGAAGAGGTTTAAGTCTCATTTTTCGTACCTCAAGGATCATTATCGGCGGGGCAGTGATCTTCGCGGCGGTAATTGCCGAACTTTTTTGGATCATCGTTTGGCTGATGTTGCCGATATTGCTCCTGCTTTCCGTTCCGTCAGCAATCCTGGTGTTGCTTCTTCTCTGGGTGATTGATGCCTCTCTCCAGGTGGCGGGCAGGCTTCGTGATCCAGTACGCCTGGCTCTCATAGAAGCAAAAGCCGATGCCAATCGACTCCAGGCGGAAGTACTCAAACACCCGGATGCCCAACTGGTACTCAAGCTTATAGAAAAAACGGATGTCCCATCTCTGCCGTTAAACCTCACCATCGATCAGCTGGTCAGCAAGGCGAAGCAGGTGAAGCTGGACGTCGGCGACGAGACTCTGCGGATGGAGCATCTCCTCATAGCCATCCTTGCCCAGCAAAAATTTCATGAGGCAGATGCCATCGAGGCGTATGCATTCCTCAAAAAGAAACGCCGCTGGGGAAGGCATCCCTGGATTTGGGAAGATGACTATGCGATACGTCCGATCGGAGGGGTGAACCGCGCCTGGACGGGTCTGATGACGCCCGAGCTCAATAAGGTGAGCACCGACCTGACGGCGCTGGCGGCCAGGGGTAAAATTCCCGAGCTCATAGGCAGGCAAAAAGAAGTCGAGGAAATCGTGCGCATCTTGGGCCGAGAGGGCAGGGAAAATGTGCTAATTATCGGCGAACCGGGAACCGGAAAAACGACCATCGTCGAGGCCTTGGCCAATGAGATCATCCGCGGGACCGAATTTTCCGGCCTCCGCTTCAAACGCCTGATGGCACTGGATATCGCGGCATTGACAGCCGGTTCGATGGGTAAGGTCAAGGAGCGTATCGTCAAGATCATTGACGAGATCAGAGAAGCGGGCAACATCATTCTGGTGATTGATGAAATCCACAGCCTGGTAGCCGCCGATGAGAGTCAGACAACCTCGGTCGTTTTTTCTGCCTTTGAGCCGCATCTGAATGCCGGGGAATTTCAGTTTATCGCCACCACGACTCCCGGCGGCAATAAACGCTTCATTGAGCCAAGCGAGGCCTTTTCCCGGACTTTCCGCCAAATCAGCCTCCCTGAGGCAAATGTTGCGGAAGCGCAGGAAATTGCGGAAGGGAAAGCTTTTGAATTGGAACAGGCGCTAGGAGTCAGCATCACCTACAACGCCGTCAAACTTGCGGTGGAACTTGCCCGCCGCTACATCCACGACCGCTTTCTTCCGGACAGCGCCATCGACCTTCTTGAGGAAACGGTAAACAAAATCGCCAAAACCGGGAAAACCGTCACCGCCCAAGCGGTGGAAGAAATGGTAACCGAAAAAACCAAAATACCGGTGCGGGCGGCGGATTCAAACAAGGAAAAGACCATTTTATTAAACCTCGAAAAAGCCCTCCATAAAAGAATTGTCGGGCAGGACGATGCGGTAACCGCGCTCTCGGACGCCCTGCGCAGGGCCAGAACCGGCTTCGCAGAAGAAGGAAAACTCCTGGCAAGCTTTCTCTTTGCCGGCCCGACGGGGGTAGGAAAAACGGAAACAGCCAAAGCCCTCGCCGAGGTCTATTTCGGATCGCAAAAATCCATGGTGAGGTTGGACATGAGCGAATATCAGACGCAGGAAAGCATCAATCGCCTGATCGGACCTCCGCCAGGAAAGCCGGGCCACGAGCTGGGAGGGCAGTTGACCGAAGCGGTCCGCCGGCGCCCGTTCACGGTGATACTCCTCGATGAGATAGAAAAAGCGGATATAAGAATCATGGATGTCTTCCTCCAGCTTTTGGACGACGCGCGTTTAACCGATGGAACGGGAAGGACGGTTGATTTCTCAAATACCATCGTTATCGCCACTTCCAACGTGGGAACCAAATCGCTTCTGGAAGGGACGGAGAAAGGGGATGCCTTTGAGCAATTAAAGGATGGGGTGGTGAATGCCTTGCGGGAAAATTTCAGGCCGGAATTTTTAAACCGCTTCAGCGGCATCATCGTCTACAAACCGCTGACCCAGGAACAAGTCAAAGAGATAGCCAAGCTCCTCTTGAACTCCCTCATCGAAAAAATGGGGAAGAAGGAGATTACCATCGAGTTTTCCGATGAGCTCATCGATCATCTGGCAAAAAAAGGCTACAACCCGCTGTGGGGGGTCCGTGAATTGCGGCGCATCGTCAGCGATGAAGTGGAGGAGAAAATCGCCCAGAAGCTGTTGGAAGAAAAAATGAAACCGGGTCAAAAGTACACCCTCACAGCCGAATTTCTTTCCTGATCGATACCAAAAACGATGCGAAGAGTAACTGTCCTGTTGCAGGTGAATCGGATGACGCGGGAAATGGTTCATATCCTGATTTCCAGGTGTGGAGACTTTGGGTGTAAAACCTTATAATACAGAAGATGGAAACACTGAAAGATAAGATAACCGGTTTCATGCATAGGCTAACGAGTATTCAAAAAAAATATCCTCCTGAGGAGCAGCGAAAGGCGCTTCGTGAACTGGAAGTTGAATCGGTAAAGCCCGATTTTTGGAAGGACGAGAGCCAAGCGAGGGGGGTAATGCAGGAAATCTCGGAGATTCAGGAATCTCTTGCCGCGACGGATAGGCTTGAACAAAAATTCAAAGAACATCTTGAGCTGGTGGACATGGCGAGCGAAGAAGACAACCTCGATGAGTCGCTGCAAAAAGATTTTGAAAGTTCGCTGAAAGAATCTGAATCGGAGTTGAAGGCCTTGGAATTAAAAACATTCTTGTCGGGGAAATTCGACAGGGAGCCTGCAATCCTCTCGATCCACGCCGGGCAGGGAGGGACGGAGGCCATGGATTGGGCTGAAATGCTCCTGCGTCTGTACACGCGGTATGTTGAGAGAAAAAAATGGAAATGGGAGTTGGTAGAACAAACATCCGGGGAGGAAGCCGGATTGAAATCGGCAACCATCCTGGTGAACGGCCGGTTTGCCTACGGGTTGTTGAAAGGAGAAGCCGGTGTGCATCGTCTGGTCCGCCAAAGCCCGTTCAACGCGGACCAACTGCGTCAGACCTCCTTCGCTCTGGTTGAAGTCTTGCCCAACATCCAGGAACCGGAAGATATTGAACTCAGGGACGAAGATATCGAATTCAAAGCGGTACGGGCTTCAGGGCACGGAGGACAGAACGTCAATAAGGTAGCGACGGCAGTTCACCTGAAGCATATTCCCACGGGCATGATCGTCGAATGTCAGACACAGCGCTATCAGGAACAGAATCGCAAGATAGCGATGCAAATCTTAACTGCCAGGCTCTGGGAACGGGAGCAGCAGGAGCACGCGCAGAAGGTGCGCTCGCTCAAAGGAGAGCATAAAATCGCCGGTTGGGGGAATCAAATCCGTTCCTATGTGCTGCATCCCTACCACCTGGTCAAAGACCTGAGAACAGACATTGAGATGCAGGATACTGAATCGGTCCTCGGTGGCAAAATCGACGAATTCATCGATGCCGAAGTCCGGCAATTGTCCGTCTAACTCTGGGGTATGATATGATGAAACAGTTAATCGTTAATTTTTTCTCTGTAAACTTTTAACTAATCACATTAAACTTAAAATTTTTATCTTTAAACTTTAACTTTTAACTTTAAATTTTTCTCAAAACATTTATAACTTTTAACTTTAAACTTTAAACTATCTTGCTATGTCTCCTGCCGAACTGAAAAAAATCACACTCCAGCCCGAACAGAACAAACCCCAGCCTGAACAAAATGCTCCCCAGCCTCAGGTACTGAAAGAGCCATTAGTAAAACAGTTCCCAGCCAAGAAAAAAGGAGAATTCATGAAGACCGCTGTGATCGTCTTCGTCATCATGCTTGCCGGTGTCGCCACGGGTTATCTGCTCTCATCAGGAAAGACAAATTTAAGCGGCCTCAAGTCTGCGGACGACATCTCGCAGCAAGGGTTGAAGGTTGGCGACATTTTCGGAAATCCGGATGAAGAGACGTTCCGCGACAAAGCCGAAGGCGTGTTGGTGAAGGGGGGTACCGATGGGGAAGGATCGCATCATCTCCTTCGCCCGGGCGGAGAATCGCAGAATGTCTTCCTCACCTCGTCGATTATCGATTTGGATCCGTTTGCCGACCATAGAGTTGAAGTATGGGGAGAAACGTTTACAGCGCAGAAGGCGGGTTGGCTGATGGATGTCGGCAGGGTTGAAGTGTTGGAGTTGAATGCGCAGAAGCCGTTTGAGGAGGAGCAGTAATCGATTTGCTGTTGTTCTCAGTATAGTTAAAAAACTTCAAGCATCAAGTACCAGGTAGCATTCAATAGCCAAGCCCAATACATACAATGACCAAACAGGTTTTCGATTGAAATATTTGAACGCTGAATTCGTTTGGGATTTGTCATTTGTAGGTGGTGGAGCTTGCTTGTTATGATCCGCTTCGAAAATGTCACTAAAGAATTCCCGAATGGAACGATCGCCATTGACGACGTGAGTTTCGTCATTGATCCGTCCGAATTTGTCTTCTTGGTCGGTCCTTCCGGGGCCGGCAAAACGACAATCCTACGGCTATTGATGAGAGAACTTCATCCGACATCGGGGATGATTAATGTCGACGGCAGCGACCTCGCCGCGATAAAAAAACGGGAACTGCCGTTGCTGCGCCGGCAGATCGGAGCCGTATTCCAGGATTACAAACTCATCTCAGACCGTACCGTTTATGAGAATGTCGCGCTGGTTTCTGACATCATAAAGCGCACCCAACGGGAGATCGATGAGCACGTCAACGAAATTCTTTCTCTCGTCGGTTTAGAAGAGAAGCGCGATCTGTTTCCTTCACAGCTTTCAGGCGGGGAGCTGCAGCGTACGACCATCGCCCGGGCGCTTGCCACACAGCCAAGCATCATCTTTGCGGATGAGCCGACGGGGAATTTGGATCAAGCCACTGCCTGGGAAATTATCAATCTCCTCCTCATGATCAATAAGAAAGACACAACGGTGATCGTCTCCACCCACAATCAGGATATCGTCGAATCCGTCGACAAGCGGGTCATCGAACTGGTCAAAGGCAGAGTAGTTAGAGATACGAAAAAACCTCCCGAGCAAAAAGCGCCGACGCGGGAATCCGAAAAATCCGAGCAGCCTAGCGGCGAAACACCGCAAAAAGAAACTGAAACCCGTTTGGAAAAGGAGCCGCAAAAGGTGGAAAATGAAACTGTGCCGGAGGAAACAAAAGTAAAATCACAAAAGCAGAAAAGGAAGAAGAAAAAAGAATGAAAAAATCATTTACGACGACCTACAGGCATATTCGCCGCACGCCGTATCAGGCGCTTTCCGCGATAACGGTGCTGACAGTCACGTTTTTCATCGCGACTCTCTATTTTCTTGTCATGGCAGGTTCAGAAAAAGTGCTGCGCTATTTTGAAACACGACCTCAGGTGACTGTCTTTTTTCAGGACGAAGCGCAGAAGGACCAGATAGACGCCCTGCGGGCGAAGATCCGCAGCAATCCCGGAGTATCCGACGTGAAATATATTTCAAAAGAGGAGGCTCTCACAATTTACCGCGAACAGAACAAGGACGAACCGCTGCTTCTGGAAATGGTCACCGCTGACATTCTTCCGGCCTCCCTGGAGATATCGGCAACCAATGTTTCCAATCTCTCTGAAATTGCCAAAATAGTCGGTCAGGAACCGGGAGTTGAAGAAGTCGTCTATCAGGAAGATGTCATCAACGCCCTGACCGGTTGGACCAGGGGAGTTCGAATCGCCGGTGTTGCTCTCTTGAGTTTTCTCTCGGCCACGTCGATGCTTATCATCTTGATCATCATTGGTTTAAAAATTTCATCAAGAAAAGTGGAAATCGAAATCTTGAAGCTCTTGGGCGCCACGAACTGGTATATCATCGGCCCCTACATCTTAGAGGGGGTATTTTACGGTGTTTTGGGAGCCTTTTTTGCCTGGGGAGCGGCCTATGTGCTGATACTCTATACGACCCCATTCCTCATTTCATTTTTGGGAGAAATACCGCTTATTCCCATCCCGTTTGTTTTCATGGCGATGTTATTGGCAGGATTGCTGATCTTCGGCGCCGTCATCGGGAGCTTGGCCAGCCTGATTGCCGCGCGCAGATTTCTCCGCTAAAATCTTTTACAACTTCCGTTCTGTCCGCTTTGAAAATAATTCGCTTTAGGCTAGACTAAAAAGGATATCGTATGAAAATTTCATCAACACTCAAGTCAACATTGGTGATTTCGTTGATTGCTGTCGGCGCTCTATTTGGGCTGACATCACAAGCGTCGGCAATTTCATGTGAAGACAGCTGTGATGACAAATCGGAAGGAGAGAAGTTATCCTGTCTCAATGATGTTCGGCAGGCTTGCGAAGAGAAGCTTTCCGAAGTAAGCGAGAAAAAACAGACCTTGCAAAATGCGATCGCCTATTTCGACACCCAAATAGCCTACACGCAGAGCAAGATAAACGAAACAGCCTTCCAGATAAAACAATTGGAAGGGGAGATTGAGAGTCTCTCGGGAAAAATCTCAATCCTCAACACGTCGCTCGAGGAAACCACGAAGCTGCTCCTCCAGAGGATTTCCGCGACCTATAAACAAACCAAAGTCCATCCCTGGACGATCTTTTTTTCGTCAAACGGCGTTTTGGATTTGATCAACCGCTACCAATATTTGCGGGCAGCCCAAGTGAATGACCGCCGAATACTCTTTGAAATGGAGGAGGCTCGGGCGAATTTTGATCAGCAGAAAAATCTCAAAGAAGAAAAGCAGTCGGAAGTATTGGGATTGCAGACGGAACTCATTTCCCAAAAGACAGTACAGGACAAACAGAAGAAGGAAAAACAATTCTTGCTCGCAACAACCAAGAACGATGAATTACGCTACCAGGACCTCTTGGATAAGGCAACAGCCGAACTTGCTGCCATTCAAGCCATCATTGCCGGGTATGGAAATGAAACAGAAGTCAGAGAGGTAAATGAGGGGGAGAAAATTGCCGCCATCATGACCGAAGGGCCCAACCTTTTTGCCTGCTCCACCGGATCGCACCTTCATTACGAAGTAGATAAGGATGAAAATCCTCAAAACCCATTCAGCCTCCTCCAGTCAAAATCACTGGACTGGGATAACCCGGACCCGGCGCAAAACGGTTCCGGATCCTGGAGGTGGCCGTTGGAAGATCCGATCCGCATCACTCAAGGTTTCGGCAGCACTTCATACTCATCAAGATACGCGGGCGGATTACATACCGGAATTGATATGGTCAATGAAGCAAATCGGGATGTGAAAGCAACCAGAAAGGGAATGCTCTATCGGGGGAGCATCTCATGCAGGGGCGGAACCTTACAGTACGTACGAGTGAAGCATGCCGAAGATGAATATAATTCCTACTACCTCCATGTGAATTATTATATATAAACTCGTTCTGTTTTTGTTCATGCCTATTCGCTAATCCTGCCCTCATGGTATCCTTTCTCTTCATATTGCTCGAGACGACTCTCTTTTTATTACTCCTACCTCCGTCAGACATCTACGCGCAAGTCGTGATCAATGAATTCAGTTCTTCGGATTCATCTGATTGGATTGAGCTATTCAATACTTCAGTAGGCGAGATTGACCTAACATCTTGGTCAATCAAAGATACTGCTGCAAGTCCGGTTTATGATTTTTCAGGTAATAGGCTTCCAGCTAAAGAGTCTTGTTATCAAGATGTTTCTAATAGGCTTAATAACTCTGGAGATAGGATCCAATTATTAAGTGGTGTTACTGAAGTAGATTGTGTAACATACGGCACCGGAAACGGGAGTTTCTGTGCTGATGCTGTCGAAGCCGACATTACGGCGCCGTCAACTGGTGAGACTGCTGCAAGGACCCCAGAGGGTACAGGAACTTGGGTTATTGGGTTTCAAACAAAGTCGATCACTTCTTGTGAATCGCTAATTTCCACCCCCACCCCCACACCAACTCTCACTCCGACTCTCTCTCCGACGCCCAAGCCCACTTCCACACCGACGCCGTCGCCGACTCCGAAACCAATTCCGACGCCCACCCCGACGAACCCGCCGACTGTTACACCAGAGGTACTCGGAACCGCAGAGCAGGATGAAGCGACCCCTTCCGACGTAGATGGGGACGGAGAACCGACTCTTGAACCTGCCGATCATCAACCAACCGATGAAAGAGCGGAAGCGGACGAGGACGAGGACGAAGAAAGTCCTAAAGGTTATTCGGCCTACGCAACACCGATCCTCATCGCCTTATCAGGCCTGGCTTTGCTGGGGGCATCCTCATTTCCGTTGTTGAAAAAAAGAGTGCTCGCTATGCGGGGAAAAAAGGGAAAGCAAAACGGGAATCCGCAATCCGATTCGGAAGAGATATAATCATCGGGTGAAACCCTATAATGCAATGGCGTCAACAACTCTCAAACGCTACTGGAAAGTGATTGTCTGGTGCTTGATGATCTTTCTCATTTCATCAATGCCGACACTCCCGAAAGTCGGTTTTATTTGGTGGGATTTTATACTGAAAAAAACCGGACATGTTTTTGAGTATGCGGTATTGTATACCTTGACATTTAGGGCAGTCGCTCAAAAAGGTAACTGGAAGACCTCGATGCTTTTCGGTCTGGCATTTGCACTCTCTGACGAATATCACCAGTCGTTCGTTCTCGGGAGAACGGCAAAACTCATGGATGTCGGCTTCGACTCAATCGGCATGTTCCTGGCCTATCTGAGATTGAAACAATAATTGTTCTTTTATGAACCCTTAGCGGAATTGTTGAAGCTGAACCTGCTTTTTTGAGTAGAAAGCTGAAACTGACCAAACAGTCACCTCGTTGAACACAGCTACTGAAAACAACATACTCGCATTATCTTGAAAAAAAGAAACCCATTTTGAAGCCGCCACCACCGCGATTCGAGAGTGAAGCGAGTGGGATACGGAAACAGAACCTGAGCGAGCCAAGCGAGTCGAAGGTGAATTTCCGAGGGCAAATGAAATGCCCTGAGCGAAGTCGAAAGGCTCCCACCGACGAACTCGAAGAAACGCCGGCAAGGCTTCATAGGGCAGGCTTTCTTAGTTACTTCTTTGCCTGATCAAAGAGGTACAAGTATACCTAAAAAAAAGAGAATATTTCTCATAACAAGAATGAAAAAGCAGATCTTAAAGTCTGAATCTTTGGAAGACACCATCAAGATCGCTTCCGATTTTGCCAAAACTCTCAAAGGCGGCGATGTCGTCGCTCTCTATGGTGAACTCGGATCCGGTAAAACGACATTCGTTCAAGCGGTTGCCAAGGCTTTGGGTATTCGCGAGCAAATCGTAAGCCCGAGTTTTGTTCTTGCTCGAAGTTATGAAATTCCGAGAAACAATACATCAAAATCGGCTGGCAGACTCGTTCATATTGACTTGTACAGATTGGAATCCGCGGACGATCTCCGGTCGGTAGATCTCTCGGAGTTGGCTTCCGATTCCGGCAGCCTCGTCATGATAGAATGGGCACAGAGGGCAAAACGTGTGCTTCCCGAGAAAAGAATTGATATACACATGGTATATAAGAGAGAAAGTGAAAGAGAGATAACAATAGAGAGGAAATCGACTGCAAATAGCGGATAGCACATAGCATATGGCATAGAGTAAAGAGCTTATGACGGAGTATTTGAGCTGTAATCTAATACCTAATACCTAATACCAAGAATTTCCATGAAACTCTATATCGATACGACGCAAAATACGAAATCAATTGTTCGGGTCGGGGATGTCGAAATCATTAAAACCTATGATTCTCCCCGCGGGCAGGATGTCCTTCAACATATTGAAGAAGCGTTGAAAAAAGCACATGTAAAAAAAGAGAGTTTGAAAGAAATAGAAGTAAACCCCGGTCCGGGAGCTTTTACCAGTACTCGGGTGGGAGTGGCGGTTGCCAATGCGTTTGGTTTTGCACTAAAAATTCCGGTCAATGGACTGAAGCCAAGCGAGTTCGTCAAACCGGTCTATGACAATCAACCTTCAATATCACTCCCAAAATCTCAGTTTGACAAATCAAAGTAATTTCATATAGGATTAACGGATGAAAAAGGTTATCACCGCTTTTCTGGTTGGAGGCATTCTCTCTGCGGTTTTCATTGTTACGCAAATTGTTCATGCGCAAAACGTCAAACCGCCATTGCCACCGGAACCTCCATCTCCGCCGCAAGCACCAAGCCGAGCCACCGAACGTGTCATTGTTCAGTTTCGCTCATTTACCCCCCAGAGTGTACGGCAAAACGAGCACCAGAAGCTAGGAACTCAAGAGATTGAATCTCTCAAGCAAAAAAACACGGTCGTCGTCCGAGTTCCTCACGGAGAAGAAGTAGCGTATGCAAAGTCCTATCAAAATAGTTTTTGGGTGGACTATGCAGAGCCGGACGACCTGGCTTATGCGCTGGAAGTTACGAACGACCCAAACTTCTCAGAGCAGTGGGGACTTGAAAAGATTCACGCCTCAAACGCATGGGAATTCACACACGCGGGTTCTGTACATATTGCGATTTTGGATACAGGAATTGCCCAAAATCATCCGGACCTGACGAGCAAAGTAGATAAATGGGCGAACTTTACTCGGTCGCGAACGAACTACGACCAAAATGGACATGGTTCTCATGTGGCTGGAATCGCGGCTGCAACGACAAACAACAACCTGGGTATCGCCGGCACCGGTTACGACGCGCGGCTTTTTTCAGCAAAAGTGCTTGATGATGGAGGAAGCGGTTACTATTCTTCGATTGCAAACGGAATCTATTGGGCTGCCGATAACGGCGCAAATGTCATCAACATGAGTCTGGGCGGGACATCCGGCTCAAAGACTCTGGAAAACGCGATCAACTACTCCTGGAGCAAAGGTGTAGTTCTCGTAGCCGCAGCCGGGAACACCGGCAACAACCAACTTCACTACCCGGCGTATTATGAAAAAGTGATCGCGGTTGCCGCAACCGATCAGGAAGACCGAATAGCCTCTTTTTCGACCCGAAATGCTTCCTGGGTCGATGTCGCTGCACCCGGAGTCGATATCCTCTCCACGATTCCGAAGAGCGGATATGATTCTTGGAGCGGAACCAGCATGTCAGCGCCATACGTATCCGGGCTTGTGGGTCTTGTCAAAGCCGAATTTTCCGGTGAGAGCAACAGCCAGATCAGAAACCGGATTGAAACGTCAGCCGATGACATTCCCGGCACCGGCAGCTATTGGTCCGAAGGTCGGATCAATGCGTATGCTGCACTGAGCGCAGGAATATTAGAACCGATTCCAACCCCGACTGCTGTGCCGCCGACTCCAACCCCGTTACCGATACCTACGCCCACACCAACGCCCACACCAACGCCAACATTGCAGCCCACACCGACACCAACTCCGACGACAGGGCCAACACCAACCCCGACGCCATCGCAGAAACCTTCGTGGTGCCGCTACATCCCTACCCACCGGTTATGCCAATAAGATGACTTCAGTTGGTTAAAATGGTTCGGTGCTATAATTCATTTGCCTGTAGAAACTGATATGAACATTGTTGCAATCACAATTGCGGTCGTCATCGTCATCGTCGGAGTTGTTTCATCGAATCTAAAGCAAAAAGAGCAGACGCAGGGGATCCGGGAAACGCAGGAAGTGACGCAGGAAGATGATCAAGAAACATCGAGCAGTGGTATAACCCCGTCCCCAATCCCCTCGCCAACGCCGAAGCCCCCGACGCCGACGCCCACGATTCCATCCCCATCCGGGCAAAATCAACCGAGCGGAGAGTTACGCTATCCGAATGCCAAGTATATTCGCTCGGAAGGCAGCGTGGAGGTATACGAAAGCCAAGATGACCCCGATGCCATAACGCAATGGTATAAAGATCAAATTCAGAGTATGGGAATGGGCACCAAATCATTCATCACAACGAAAACCAATGACAATGTGTTGAATAAACTTGTCGGAGCCGATGGCAGCCGGGAAGTAAGGATCGAAATCACACACAATTCTGGAAGTTCTACCACCGAAATCAAAGTTTCAATAAGTTCTTCTAATTAAAGTCCCCTTTGAACGTAGCAATTCAAGAAAATATTCTTCTCCCGTTGTGAAGCCTGCGCAGTCGTGCATCAAGCTGATCTCGGGTGGGAAACGGAAACTGAAGCAAGTATGACTTGTGAATTTCCGAGGGCCCTGCCGAGCGTAGCGAAGATGCACCGGCAGGGTTTCACAGGGCTCACTTTCTTGCCTGCCCGACGTAGCAACCGGCTTTCGAAACGGCCGAACAGGCAGTCTGCGAAAAGCAGTGTTGCGAATGTCGGGGTTACTTCTTTACCGTGCCCGCAATCGCTACGATCAAGCGTTGCAGGCGGGGGTGAATAAAGAAGTAACGAGTGAGGCTGGTGCGAGCAAAGAAAAAGTCAACGATAGTAAGTATAAAAAGAATGATTTTATATATAGTACATCCCCTAATATATTACGAATCACTTTCAGGCTTGACAAGGGATACCCCTTCGGGTACTATACGTATACTTTAATTGATAGAATTATTTCTGCCCCGAAAGGGGCTTTTATATGGAAGTAAAAAAACTCAACTTCTCCTTCGATTCAAATCACGGTACGATTGTCTTACGTCTTCCTCGTCTCAACGTAGAACCTATTAAAGCCAAGACCATCGAACTCTTTTCTCATTCCTTCATTGCAGTGCAAAAACAGATTACAGCTCTCATCTACAAACTCTCGACCCTTTTTTCCGAAGTCTTCGAAGCAACACAGCGTCTCAATACCCGCCAGAGGATGGCGAAAGTCTTTTCATTGCTGAGAAATCGTCGGTCAGGGAGATTACCCGGGGTGCCAAGAAAAACGCTGAGGATGCTCATCATTATCTCGGTGATAGCTCTTGGCCTCTTTGGTGTGAGCAAGTTGATCCAAGCCGCGATAAACGCTGCCGGTTCCGGAAATGATCAGCGGATCGAGATAGCCGGCGCCAAGGCAGACGTTGATATTAATAGTGAATTCTCATTTCCCTTGCTTGGAAGTGATGGTGAGGCTGTAAGTCAAATAAAATACACAATTCAAAACGCTGAATTAAGAGACGAAATCGTCGTCAAAGGTCAACGGGCTACCGCGGTGAAAGGCAGATCATTTCTCATCTTAAACTTGAAGATCGCCAATGAATACAATAAGGCAATTGAAATAGACTCTCGGGACTACGTCCGCCTGACCACGAACGGGAATGAGGACGAGAAGTTAGCACCGGATATTCATAATGATCCTGTGGAAGTGCAGGCGATATCGACAAAACTCACCCGGATAGGGTTTCCGATCAATGATACGGATAAAGATCTCAAACTGCATGTCGGTGAGATCAACGGTGATAAACAAACAGTTGATTTACATTTCGGGAGATAACCGAGAGTATTTACGAAAAAGTAACTCTTGACAAAGAAAATGAGACTCGATATAGTTTCTATGAGTCTTTCCCAAAGACCAACCAATAGCTCTGCCCCAGTAGATAATAATGGTAGCCATTACGTGCAATGGTAGACTATTCAACACAGAGAATATCAAAACCGCTGTTGGATGAGGTTTCAAAAGCCTTAAAAAGTGTGGAAACATACGGCAGTGTTGAAATATACATCCAGAACAGGACCGTAACTCAGATCACAGTGAGAAACATCAGAAAAACAAATGGCTTTTCGAACAAACAGACGACAAGAAATAGCTAAGACAGTGAAAAAGATACTATAAATCGTAAGGATACAACCTATATAAAGAATCTTAAGGATCAGTAAAAAGCAAGCTGACCGCAAACGGAGGCTTCTTTACCTGACGAAAGTCAGATGAGGAGGCCTCCGTTTTCGTTTCTCGGGTTTACCCAGAAACGACCCTGAGCATAGTCAAAGGGTTAGCGGACAAAAGAAGTGCTCGCGGGTTTACTCGCGAAATGTCAACGAAAGGGGGTGAATATAAAAAATGACAAAACTACAAAAGAAAGTTGCCACAGCCATTGCTACCGGAGCCTTGCTGTTTAACACAGCGCTTCCGGCATTTGCAGATGTGACGCTCGAAATCTCTGGGAACGGTGCTGACACGTATAACAAGGCGGAAGTCGATGTTAATCAGAACAGAACCGTTGTACAGAGCAACGAAGCCAACATCAGCAACAACGTCACCGCAACAGCAGACACCGGAGATAACGACGCCAACCGCAATACCGGCGGAAGCGTATCGGTTGATACCGGTAATGCAACAACCAAAGTTGACGTGAGCAATGCGGCAAATAGCAACGAGGCAGAGCTGGAGTGCTGCGAAGCAGATGTCGATGTTCTGATTTCCGGTAACGGAGACAACTCCACCAACAAAGTGGAGCTTGACATCAATGACCCAAGACATCACAGAGGTCATGATGACGAATTCCTCGGAACTGGTATCTTCCAGGAGAACGAGGCGAAGATCGACAATGATGTCACAGCCAAAGCAGACACCGGAGATAACGACGCCAACCGCAATACAGGCGGAGACGTTTCTGTCACAACTGGTGATGCGAAGACAACTGTCGACATCTTAAATCAAGCGAATGCCAATTCCGCCAAAATCAGCGGAGACGGTGAAGGTGGGTCATTAAGCGCCCGCATCCTTGGCAACGGAGCTGATTCTTACAACAAGATCGAACTTGATTACAATAAGTCGGTCGTTGTGGATCAGTCCAACAGTGCTAGGGTAGAGAACGACGTCTACGCGAAAGCAGATACCGGAGACAACGACGCCAACCGCAATACAGGCGGCACGGTGTCAATCGATACCGGAGATGCAGAAACCAAAGTTGGTGTTGACAACATGATCAACTTCAACTGGGCGGACGTTGATTGCGGATGTGTTCTGGATGTTTTGGCAAAAATCGCCGGCAACGGTGACGATTCCACAAGCAAAATCGAGGCTGATCTGAAAGATGAGCTCGGTGTGTTCCAAGAGAACAGTTGTGGAGAGGAACATCGAGGAGGATTTGATTCTTTCTTCCGAAGATTTCCTTGGCACCGTGAGAAGCCGTGTTTAGAGAACGATCTCACAGCCAAAGCTGACAGCGGCGACAATGATGCCGAACGCAATACCGGTGATCCCGGAGTTGATCCGTCGGTCGAAACCGGAAATGCCTATACGGAAGTCTTGCTTGACAACTCTGGTAACTCAAACGTATACGGCAATATGCCAGACCTGGAACTTCCAGAATGGCTGGGAGGGGGCTTTTCAGTCAACATTTCGTTGGACCTGAGCGCCCTATTGGCTCTACTTGGGTTGGCATAAACCTTTCGGATTCGTGGGGTGGTTAACCCCTCGGGAGAAATCACCCCACGATCCAAGGGCAAGAACATTAAATCTTAAATCTTAGACATCAGTCATTAAACACGGACAGGGGAACAGAGTGAGTAGAAATAAAGTTAAAAAAATCATCTCGACGCTGGCGCTTGCACTTTTACTTATAGTGCAAGCCGCTCCCGTATGGGCAATAAGTCCGCCCACCCCGCCGCCTCCGCCGGAGGCGCCCAGCGCCCCGAGCGCTCCCGATGCACCGCAGCCTCCCAGCGCTCCCGATGCACCCAGCGCTCCGGGAGACCCGGGACCATCGAGCGATCCGCAAACTCCGCCAAGCGGGGATTCCTCAAGCCCAACGGAAACTGTTGATACGGTACAGGAGCAAACGCCGCAGGAAGATTCAAACTGGGATGGCCGTCGCGACCGGCACAATCGTGATAACAATGACGAGGAAGGCGGGAATACAAGCAGTCCCGAAAGCAATGTTGAGCCTGCAACCTCAGAGCCGCAGCCCGCAAACCAGCAGGGAGAACAGACGGGGGATCAGAACAACGGCGGGAATGTCGGCGATACCTCGATTACATCCGGAGATGCCAACACCAGCGCGTCGATCGTCACCTCGGCAAACGACAATCTATCGGCGCAGGCCGATTGCACAACCGGTTGTGAGCCCGGAGGGATATCGGTGAAAAACAGCGGCAACGGCGATAATTCGACAAATGACGGATCCGTCAAAGTCTCCAATGACGAGACGACGGTGCAGGACAACACCGCCAACGTCGACAACAGTATGAATCTCGAGTCCGATTCCGGTCATAATGATGCCTCGAGGAATGTCGGCAACTCATCCATCGATACCGGAGACGCCAACACCACCGGAACACTCATCACGGCAGTCAATACCAATGTCGACGGCGTGGCGGTAGCCGAATTCAACATCGCGGACGATCACGTCGGAGATATCGTCCTGGATTTCGGGGCCGGATGCATTTCCGGATGCGCGGGCAGCGGAAGTGCTTTGAGCGTGGTCAATGACGGCAATGGCGCCGATTCGCAAAACACGGGATCAATCGAAGAAACCAACAATGATACGACCTTCCAAACCAACGAAGCGACCGTTGAAAACGAGATGATCCTCAATGCGGATACCGGACGCAACACAGCAAATAGAAACACCGGAGGGGATTCAACGATTACCACCGGGGACGCCAATACCTCGGCAAACGCCCTGACCTTTGCCAACAATAACCTTGCCGGAGGAGTCTACTACACGGTGGTCAATATCTTCGGCGATTTGATCGGGGATATCATCTTTCCTGAGGAAATGTTGGCCTATGCGGCATCGGTATCCGCGGCCAATACCGGAAATGGTGACGGTTCGGTCAATACGTCAGACCTCACGCTCAATTCAAATGACGAAACGTATCAGTTCAATGTCGCGAATATTGAAAACAACCTGATCTTGGGCGCTACCACTGGTGACAATGATACCAGTCGCAACACCAACGGCACATCATCGGTGACGACAGGGAATGCGAATGTCGACGCCCAGGTTTTGAATATCGCCAACTCCAACATCTCGGGCGGGACCTGGTGGCTGGTGATCGTGAATGAGGCGGGCAACTGGATCGGGAAGCTGTTCGGCGCCGCAGACGGTGCGAACTTTGCCGGTTCAGCGGGGACCGAATTCACCATCAATGAAGCAGGAGAAATCACGGCGGTCAACTCCGGCAATGGTGCCGGCTCGACCAACACCAGTGATGTCACCGTGAATAACAATACAACGACCGTTCAATCCAACACCGCCAATATCACGAACAACCTGGATCTGTCCGCCAATACGGGCGGCAACAGCGCCAGCCGCAACACCGGAGGGGACTCTTCGATCACCACCGGAGACGCGAATGTCATCGCTAACTTGGTCAACTTCGTCAACAACAATATCTCGGGCGGCGGAAAGTTATTCGTCAACGTCGTCAACGTCTTCGGTTCCTGGGTCGGAGATTTCCTTCCGCCGGGCTTCAGCAAACCGAAATCCGAAGCCCAGGATGTGGCCGATGCCGGGGTAGGCGGGCCGGAGAACAGCGGGAATCAGTCAAACAGCGCGGATTCAGGTTCCAGCAGTGCAGGAGGAAGCGGTAACTCGCAAAACTCCTCATCCGCGACGACACAGCCAACCGGCACTCTGCTTGCTCAAGCCGCCTCGACAGGCTTCGGCGGTTCATTCCAAACCATGATTGCCGGAGCGGTGAGTTACGGAGGCGAAACATCCCAGGCAAATGACACTCAAGAGGCGGTCAAGAGGGTCGTCAACATCAATCTTGCCTGGTTTTTGGCCCTCCTGCCGATACTATTGATATCTGGGATCATCAGAAGAAGAGTTCGCATCAGTTTCTCGAGAAAACATCTGCCCTGACTTCTCGGACGTTTGAATTCCTGCCGTTACGGATCATTTTGAATAGTGCCTATGGATGATATGAAAAAAATCGGGCTGCAATTCATCATTCTTGTCTGCGTTGTTATACTCGCCGCTCCCGGCTCGGCGTTTGCGCTGGAGCTCGTGATCTCCGGAAACGGTGACGGATCAAGCAATGAGGTCCAAACTTCGGTGGAGCAGAATACGACGGTGGAACAGACGAACGAGGGGAGTGTCGAGAATAATGTGTCGGAAGAGGCAAATACCGGCGGCAACACCGCAGACGGCAATGTCGGGGGAGAGGTAAGCATTGAAACCGGGGATATCCAAGCCATCACCCAAGTGACCAACGATTTTAATACCACAGTCGTCGACGTGGGGGAATGCTGTCAAGAAGAGACGACTGTCCTCATCGAGGGCAACGGTACCGATTCGCAGAATACGGTGGAACTCGCGCTTTCCAATCAAACGCTGGTTTCGGTCAATCAGGAAGCCAATGTTACAAACTTCATAAACGGTTGGGCAAACACCGGTCGCAACGATGCCAATGACAATGGCGGCAACGTCAGGATTGATACCGGGAACATTTCGGCAGGGGTAAAAGTCACCAACAGCGCCAATCACGCCGATATCAAAGTGGAGGAGGCCGGATCAGGGAGTGTCTCTTTAGCGGTGAAGGGCAACGGTGATGATTCCCGCAACACCATCCGCCTCTCTCTTGAAAACCAGACGATCGTTGATAAACACGACGTTGCTGACATCGACAATTTCATTGTCTGGGAAGCCAACACGGGAGAAAATACAGCCAACGGGAATCTCGGAGATGTCGCCATCGTGACCGGCGACATCAACTTGGTCATTGATATCGTCAACGGGCCGATCAATGATGAGGTAGTCATCATCGGCGGCTGCTGCAGCGATCCGGATGATCCCTACGATCCGGGAGATCCGCCGACTGAGCCTTCCACTCCTCCCACGGGAGGTCCGTCAAGCGGAGGGAACAACAGCTCATCGGGCAATAGCAGCAGCGGGAATGGAAGTTCGGGAGGAGAAGTGTTGGCCGCGGCCGTTGGCACGATCTTGCCGGCAACCGGCGGCTTCGATTTCCTCCTGGCGATGATGGCTAATATCGCGACCTTCCTCATGGGCGTATATCTACGCCTCAAATCCGGAAGGGCTCCGGCCAGAACTGTCCGACGCTAGAATCGGGGGTTCTTTTGCGTTTCAACTTCTAATCTTCTACAATACCCTCTTTACACTATGGGAAAGACCAGCGAAAGAACCACCAAGCTACTCCGAACCACGGGCAATGCATTGATAGGATTGTCTGTGGTCGGGGTTTTACTGACCTTCTATCCGATCGCGAGGGAAGAATTGGCGTATAAAACGAGGGCCTTCAGCGAGAAACCCATCTCACAGGAATTTAACGTGATGGTCAAAAGCATCAAGGTAAACGCGCCCGTGACGAAAAATGTGGATCCCTGGAATCAAAGCCAATACCTGCCTGCCCTTCACAACGGCATCGCGCACGCCAAAGGGTCCTCGCTTCCCGATGAGGAGGGTTCGGTCTACCTTTTTGCCCACTCCTCCGACGCGCCCTGGAGAATGACGAGCTACAATACCGCCTTTTTCCGTTTGGGCAGGGTGAATGAAGGGGACGAAATCATTGTGACCTATGAAGGAAAAGATTACGGATATCGGGTATCCGGCAAATCGGTAGTCTGGCCCAATGAGGTCGAATACCTGACCGGTCAAGAAAGAAATCAGCTTATTCTTCAGACTTGTACGCCTATTGGGACAGCTTTCAAAAGACTTTTGGTATTTGCGGACCCGATCAAATAGATCTTGAATTGTTAAACAGCAACTTTTAACTTTTAACTTTAAACTTTTAATTCAAATGATCATTTGTCAGACCTGCACTCCCATCGGCACCGCCTTCAAGCGCCTCCTGGTGTTTGCCGACCCGGTCTATTGAATTCTGAACTGCTGCAGGAGACTCAATCACAGCAATGGTAACGAAGAAGGGGACTGGACGACGTTCAGCACTTGCTTCATGAGAAATTTCATTTTTTCTTCGAAGTCGGCTGAGACACCGCCGGTCTGCCGCGGGCTACCATCCTCCTCATAGAGGAGGTTACGATAGCGTTCGAGTGAAAATTCAACAACTCCTCGATGCTCCTTCTGATCTTTATACCGGCTCCAGTCTGTAAATCGTCGTTTTTCCCCTTCAAGCCAAAGCTTATTCACGCCATCAATCTGTGGCAAGAGCGCCTCATCGACCGGGTGTAAACCGTGTCGAAGGGCCGAAAGCCTGATTCGCTCTGGTGCGAACCGAGACGCCCAAGCGATGAAGGCATGATCCAACACTCCAGCATGCGGAAATGGCTCTCCGCCCTCCTGGTCCCAATTAGAGCCGGAAAAAACAAGCCCATGTTTCTGTGTGAGGTCGCGGATGACGGAAGAATCCCATTTAAGTCGAGCCCAATGATTCATCCAGTTACCGCCATCGCCATTAATAAGGAAGAATTTTCGAAAGCCCTCTTTGTGCATCCGGCTCAACGTCTGTTCCCAAATTTCCTGAATCACCGGAACGGGATGTGAAGAATAGGCAACGGCTCCCGGAAATTCCCAGGTCGCAGACGGAGAACCGACATCAGCAAAGCTGTCAAAAATAATCGGTTGAATATGATGATCATGAAATAAGCGGTGAGCAACTTCGTCTGCCGCCACTGAGGCCAAATGTGAGTCATTGGCTACCGGCAGGAAAGGTCCATGAGCTTCTAGGACCCCCCAGGCAAAAAGGATTAATTGTTTTTCTGAAGGCGTTTGTTCGACGTACTCCGAGATCTGCCGCGAGCCCATTCTGCGCCAGTACAGAAGGTGAGAAGGCCATAACGTCTCGGGTATAATGGTAAGTTCTTCTTTTGGGTGCGGCATGAGCAATCGACGTAATGAATGATAGAGAATATCGGTCACAACGCCAGAGAAAGATGAAAGGTATTATACACCACTCCCTGATATAATACACCTGAAATTCAGCGTATTAAACTCATTAAAGATGGGGTGGTCACGACGCAGAAGAATGAGACCGGTACTAATCATCAGTCATCAATCATTAACTATTAATCATTAACCATCGATTCATGAAAATCGGTTTCCCCTTTGGAATCAACGTTCTTATTTGGAGCGTCATCTCGTTCATTCGGTCGATGTTTGAACGCCGGAATCCCCATAAGAAATCCCTTTCATCGAGAGTATTCAATAACAGACGAGCGAAGGTTGCGGTGTGCCTTCCCGCGCATAATGAAGAAGCGGTCATTAAAACCAGCATAACATCTATCACCAGGCAATTACCGAGGAATCAGGTGTATGTGGTCAGCGATGGCTCGACGGACAGAACGGTAGCGATCGCGAAGAGCCTGGGTTGTCAGGTATTGGACCGACATCCCGGAGCGGGTAAGGCAAATGCGTTGAAAGTGCTGATCGAGAAATACGCATTATTTGATCGGTACGAATTCATCGTTTTTGTCGATGCCGATACCCAACTCGATAGGCACTACCTGAAACGGGCGTTGGCCCTTTTTGAGGCGCGGCCGCAGGCCGTGGCTGTCGCAGCCTATGCCGTGCCGATTTGGAGAAAGGGCCTGAAGCTCAATGTAAGCAACTATATTTCAGCATACAGGACCAAGCTCTATCGTATCCTGCAGATGTTCATCATGTACGGTCAGACTTGGCAGCTCATTAATGTCAATCCGGTAGTGCCCGGATTTGCCAGCATGTACCGGACGCGGGCATTGCGGAAGCTGGATCTGGCTACTCCGGGTATCTGGATCGAGGACTTCAACTTAGCATTTCAAATCCACAAGATGCGCCTGGGCCAGATCGCCCATGACCCGACTATACGCGCCTATTATCACGACCCCCTGAACCTCAAGGACTACATTCGCCAGGTATCGCGCTGGAACGTCGGCTACTATCAGACTGTGAGGCTCCAAGGCATCTGGCCTTCAGTATTTTGGTTCTCAACGGGGTTGTTTTCTCTGGAGATGTTACTCAACGCAACCATCACGATCAGTCTTCCCCTAATCATGTTGTGGTATTATTTGACGAAAACAGTGCCCAATGTTTTTTTCCCCGAGTCGAGTCTCTGGCAACTAGTCCTCAATAATCTTGTGTTATTGTGGGAATTGGTCCTTGGTTTGGCGCTTGCCGACTACGCGTTGACGATCTTTGTTGCAGTGAAAGATAAACGGCCCTGGCTTCTGGTATTCGGTTTGGGATTCTTCCTCTTTCATATATTGAATTCAGTCGTATTGCTTGCCGCCATACCCAAGGGATTGTTCTGGAATTCGGAAGGCAGATGGGAACATGCAGAGCGGTAAACACTACTCTTCAGAAACCTCGGAGGGCACCTCGAGTTGGTAGATAGTGAAGGGGTCTTCTTCAAAGACCAGCCGGTAGCTGATTCCAAGGGCTGCTTCAAGCTTGTCGGTCAGCTCCCCATGCGCACTGTTATTAAGAAGTACGAAAGAGAAATATCCGTCCTCAAGAGCCCGAACATACGCCTCTTCTCCCGACAAATCATTGTATTCGAAGAAAAAAAGGCCGGTGATCTGGGCATACGGTATCTGCGGCACCATGAGCACGGTGATATCATCTTCTGAGGAAAGAATGGTATCCGTCTGCTCAACCATCGAAGCAAGCTGACGCATCACGCGATCGGTATTCGTCCAGGATCTTTCTAACGCAACGACGGTCTGGCGGCTGTTCCAACCGATCCAAAGGTAGATGAGTACAACCCCGAGGACTCCGTATACCCGATAGGTTTTCATGGTCTGAAAGAACATATAGGCTGCGAGAGGCACCGTGAAAAGATAGATGAGAAATACCTGCTGATGGAACGACGCGCTGTTTTGAAAAAGGACATGGATGATTGGGATAGATAGTGCTCCTCCCCAAAAGACAATCCATTTCGGCTCACGCCGTATGAATACGAGCCACAACATGCCGGCGGTAGAAAAAATAAACGTGGGGAGGACATATTCTCGAAATTGTGCCAGGATCTCCGGATACGCGGAGACCGGCTCCGAGACTTGGTTTTGGAGGAACAACAAGAGGTCTTGAAAGTGATAAATAATATAGACTGCGAAGAAAAACTCAAGCGGTATGAGGAAGTAAGTGATAAAACGTTTCCGGTACTGCCTATTTTTTTCCTTGAGGCTCAACAAGAACCAAAGAGCAAGATACGGCAGCATGATGAGGGTGAAATACTTGGCAAGGAATGAACCGAAAAAGAGTACCGCTGCGAGGAAAAAATAATTCTCCCGTTGCCAGGGCTTCGGTTGTCGCAGGAAGATAGTACGTTGGAGGCTGACGAAACCTAAGAAAAATAATCCGAATGACAGCATGTCATACGTTGCCAACCGGGAAAGGTAGATCGGAATTCCGAGAATGGCGATCAAAGCGGCTGCGAGCAGGGCAATGATTTCTTTGTATTTCCTGACACTGAGCTCCAAATACTGCACAAACCGGTACATGAGGTAGATCATCGAACTCCCGATGAGGACATTGAGGAATCGGGCACCGAGCACCCCTCCCGCCAGACTGAACAGCGCGGATAGCGGTGGATAAAAATAAGGAATGCCACCCACCCAAGAAAACGGCGCTTCCTCCTCCGACCTGCCGGCTAAGATCTTTTGGCCAAGAACGACATATTGAGCTTCATCAACGAAAGGCGAGTTGTAGTTGAGGTGGATTACTCGCAAGAGAAACCCAACAAGCAGGATCAGTGGCAAGCAGTACGCCCGGTAACGATGGTAGAGCTTATGAAGGATGATCATAGCGTTTTCAGCGCCTCCCAAACCTGTGGATCCTCTGCTCCTATTCGCCAAAGAGCAAAACTGTTGATCTCGTACTCGCGTGCGAGGCGGACTTTATCGAGAATAGATCTCGTATCTTCGTAATAAACGATTCGTCTTGGAGACTCTTGGAATGTGATCACATTTGCCAAGTGTTCATCGGAGTAATGAAGCTGGGCTCCGACTTCCGAAATACGTCGTTCAGCCTCTGCATACGTCAAACCTCGAACTCGTTGACCCTCCCATTCGTAGCCGTGTGTCGAAAGTCCGATGACGATTTTGTTTCGCGGCAATGTCGCGAGAGCATAGCGTAACACATCCTGATACCAGTTCAGAGGTGCCTGCCCGCCCGGAGGAGTGTGATCATTATTATAGTTGTAAGCCATAATTTGTACCTGATCGACAGTTTGTGCAAGAAGCGGAAAATCATATGCTCGTGCCGGATCATATGTTTCTTTCTCTATCTTGCCGAAAACGACGACGGAAAGTGTCAGATTTTCACGATGAAGTGCTTCCGAAGCCCGAGTGATAAATTCGGAGACGGCATCACGGTCTTTTCCCTCGATAGCTTCGATATCGAGGTTCCATCCTGAGAATCCCTGATCGTGGGCTTCTTCGATGAGCCGGTCAATGAAACGTTGTCGAATATCCTGTTGTGAAAGCAGAAGCGATACTCTCTCGTCGTCGCCCTCATCACCGATCGTCGGTGTGAGGGGAATGTCATGATTTCTGGCAAGGGCCAACAGCTGTTCGCGCGTAACAACGGTATATCGTTCCAGTTGCGCGTCTGGAGATAGGCGATATAAAGCCGGGGCAAAAACAGAAAGATCATCGATCATGTCCTGTAATCTGATGAGAGCCGCCTGTTCGTCCCAGAAAGCGACCCAACCAATGATCGCAGGTGAAGAAAGCGGCTCAGTTGAGGGTGTTGTCGGCATGTTCGCTTCAAGCGGCCACTCCGATTCAGGAGGAATCTCCCGATCACGAAGACTGTCGATCCCGGCAATCGAAGAAACTACTATAACTGCTGCGAAGATAATGGCAAAGACGATTTTCATATGGTTGGGACAAGTTCTACTTATCCGTTCCTCGTCGAAAGACAAGAAGTAATAGTGTTTTCATGTTCATTGAGAAGAAGGTCGAGTATGGACAGGTTCGGGAGAAAACCGAATTTTGGGAATTGCTGTCTGTAAGGTTGGCACACCCAATGCTGTTCGATGAGAGAAATCTTCCTTCTCTTAAGCTTCTCAAAATTCATATATGCAGCTGCGGAGGTTCCTCCGTAATAATATTCGTTCGCCCCGAATATCCGGCACATATCGATGATCCAGTCAGTAGCGTCGCGGTCATCATCGGGCGCCTCTATGTTCGTTTCTGAGATGAGAACTATTTTTCGCAATCGGAACGGGTGTTTTTTCTCAAGAAGCCGATTGACGGACGAGACGGACAGTTGAGCGAGATCAGTATCCCGAATCCCGAGAATTTTTGTTAGTGCCCATAAAAATGTGCTGACGTTCAATGAGGAAAGGGAGTCATGCTGTTTTTGGATTATTGCAGAAATCTCCGGATAGAGGCTGTTAAAGTTGACAGCTTTCCCATAGCCGGAGCGGATACTTGCCAGATGTTTTTCTTGCCAAGGTTGGCCATACTCGATCGTAGTATGTGTAAGAGGGAGCAGTCGCTTTCGTTGCACGGGAATGGTCAGAAAGGATTCTCCCTGGTGAAGCTTGATCGGTGTATCCGATTGAAATGACTTTCCCCGCTTCGTTCTCCCGTCAGGCATGGGATAGGCGTGTTTTTTGACGAACTGCAGGTAGTCGGAGATCTCAAAGATATCCGAATCCAGCGCTCGGGCAAAGAAGTGTAGCCTTGGGAAGTATTGAGGCTGATAACCGGAAAGTCGCATGGCTACACGACCACCCGATGTAGATAGTAGGCTTCAGCGAGACTGGTACCGCTCTGGGCCCCTCTCACTGAAGCTAGGCCTTGTAATGCTTTCGGAGATCGGGGATTTCCTCGCTGCCGCAGCTGGCTTGAGTAAAGCCGAAGCGCCGCGATTTTTTTCCTCAATTGTCGAGCGGAAAGAGTTGCAAAAAAGTTCGGTGTGAAAAGCTTCTCAAGATTCCATTGATCGGCGGCAACCTCATAAGAAAAAACCATATTCGCCTGGTGCTTGTATTGTCTCGAGGCCGGACGGCAGGCTGCGAAGGTCGCTTGCGCCGCTGCTCTATGATCTTGGTTATAATTGTTCGCCGTCGGAAACAAGACGATGGTGGGTTTGAGTTTCTCAATGGAGATTGGCGACTCCCGTTCGATCATGGTAATCAATTCCAACTGCGATTCCATATCAAGGCGAAGGTGATGTTTATTGTGTCCGTATGCGACGTGATAGTCATCGAAGCGCATGTATTTGGCGACTGCTTCAATTTCTAAAAGTCGCTCTTTCTTGGAAGAAAAACCATTGCCGGAAAAATCTTTGGTATCCCCGACTGTAAGAAACAACACGTAGACTTTTCCGCCGGCATCTTTCATTTTGGCAATCAATCCGCCGCAGCCGATGATTTCGTCGTCGGGATGGGGAGCCACTATTAATAACTTCTGGTCCTTGAGTGAAACCATAAGATATCCTCTGAATTCAGGCTGGGCAGGAGAATAAAAAAAGCAGTCTCTTTAAAAAGAAACTGCCTCCGTTTGCGGTCGGTGTACCCTCTTGAGGAAATTTATATCCGATTTCCGTGTTCCTGTCAATGACTGCCAGGTCCGAAATGGTCTTGCAGGTCCGACCTGCAAAACAGATTCTACCTCTGGTATTTATCAATTGCAGGTCCGACCTGCAGGTTACATCGTCACACAGGCAAAATCATGACAGACATCGTTTTTCTTGACTATCAATAGTGTTATGGTAAGATTCACCAAATAATCCCCGAAGCGGGGATTTTTTACACTATGACCAGGATCGAAAAGTTCACCATCTCAAGTATCTCGATGGTATTCCTTGGAGCAGCGCTGCTCACGGCTCCTAGGCAGACGGCCTCTCCCGAGGACGTTGTCTCGTTTCCGTTATATCCGCTTGAAGTCGAAGCCTCAGAAACGGCCGAGAAGGTCGTCAGAGGCGAAACACCGACCAAACTCCGGATTTCCTCAATTGCTGTTGACGCCGCGGTGAGGGAGGCGAATGTCGAGAGAAATGACTGGGGATTTTTCGAAGATGCCGTATCCTTCTGGAATGGCAGCGCCAGGCCAGGGGAAGGCGGAAACGTTGTCCTCTACGCGCATAGGAAGAGTCTGTTCGGTCTGTTGTCGCAAGTAAAAATCGGCGATTCGGTGATTGTCGGCACGCAAAACGGAAGTTTCAGGTATACAATCTCCAGCTTTCGGGTCGTCAGTCCCGAACAGCTGGAAGTCTTTGCACCGACTGATGAAGAGCAATTGACCCTCCTGACCTGCACCAATCCGGACGACGCCGACCGCCTGGTGGTGATCGCCCGCCCCTCTTTTTCCTTCGGCGAACTCCTCTAGTCATTCCACTCCGGGGGTGGAAATGCCTTGACACCTCGGGATATCACGACCATACTGGACTGGTAGATGCCATCCAGACAAGTTCCGCTGATAACCCAAGAAATCTATCATGTAATGAACCGAGGTGTGGCTCGAGCACCTATCTTTACTGACAAAAGATCTTACTCGAGATTCCTTCAATCTTTGGATTACTATCGTTTTATCGACAGTCCGGTGAAACTCTCTCACTTTCTCGTGATGTCGATGCAAGGCAGGCAGCTGCTGATGGACTCGCTTGAGAAAGAAAACAGGAAGTACGTTGAAATTTACTGTTACTGCCTAATGCCGAATCATTTTCATCTGCTTCTAAGACAATTAGTTAACAATGGAATATCGAAATTTATCGGGAAAGCAATCAATAGCTACTCGAAGTATTTCAACATCAGGGGAGATAGGGAAGGTCCACTCCTTCAGGGACGCTTTAAAGCTGTGCGAATAGAGACAGACGAGCAGTTTACTCACGTATCTCGATATATTCATATCAATCCATACGTCGGAAAAATAATCGAGAGAGATCAACTATTGGACTATCCATACTCATCGCTCCCCCAATATATCAGTGAAAAAAATAAATACATTACTGATCAGAGTTTTTTAAGAAGTTATTTCAGAAAAGCTGAAGATTATAGACAGTTTATCTTGGATGAAGCAGACTATAAAAGATCAAAAAAAGATTTTGAACATCTCTTGCTGGAAGAAACCCGAGGTGTCTAGGGTATTCCACCCCCGGAGTGGAAGTATCAGGTGTTGATCCTTGACGGGGAAGCAGTGAAATTGCTACGGTAGGGCTTAGGATGATGAAATGAGAATCTTTTTTCGCATTCTTCTTAGGTTTTTTCTTGCTACCGCCGTGTTCTGCGTCCTCGCTTCTCTTTCCCCGATTCAAGCCCAAGACGAACTGAATTGGCAACCGAACGTACCGGTCAATAACGACACGGGAGGGAGCAACCAGTGGTATCCAAGCATCGCAGCCTCAAAAGGTCCCAATGGTGGGAGCTACGCGGCATGGACGGTTGGCAACAGCATATATGTTGATTATCGCCCCAAAGGCGGGGCTTGGGGAAATGAAGTCGTCGTCAATGACGAGAGCCTGGGCGGATACAAACCCGGCATCGCTGTGGATGGAGCGGGTAATGCCTATGTCATTTGGGCTGGTGTAGGCGGCATCTACTCGACGGTGCTTCCGCCGGGCGGAGGTTGGGATCCGGAAACGATCGTCAGGACTAAAATCAACGATGAAGATTCAGATGCCCTTCCCTACGCAGACATCGCGGTTGATAGCGCCGGAAATGTACACGCGGTGTGGTACGACCGAAGACTAGGTTCCAGCAATCTCTATTCCGATTTCCGAACGGCAAGCAGCGGGTGGGGAACGGATACTCCGGTGAATAATATCTGGGGGTCAGTGGCTTCTGCAGGGAGTCAACGCCCATCAATGACCGCTGATTCATCGGGGAATGTTTATGCGGCATGGGTAGACGGTCGCAATGGTTCTCCGGAGATATTTCTGGCTATCCGAAATCAAGGAAATCCCTGGTCGGCAAGTGAAAAAGTCGAAGGACCGAGCGGTGGGGATCCCGATATTGCGGTCGATGGAAACGGTAATGTCTATGCCATATGGTCCGCCTCTGCCGCGGGCGGTGATATCTATTTCAACTATCGTCCCACGGGAGAGAGTTTTGCTATCGAAACAGTAGAACAGATCAATGACGATACCAATTTGGCACTGCAGGGTGCTCCCGCGATCGGCGTCGATAGTGAAGGAAACGCCTATGCCGTCTGGTCGGATAGGCGAAATGGTTTTAGCGACATTTTTGATGACATCTATTCAGCCTATCGGCCAGCAGGAGGAAGTTGGGGATCAAACATCCTGGTTAATGATGACGGGGGAGGCTACCCAACGCAAACCTATCCCAATCTGGCGGTGGATAGCGACGGCTACGCCTACGCGGTCTGGATGGATAAACGCAATAACAATTGGGACATCTATTTTTCAACAAACGAGCCGTTAGAATCAGAGCCAATAGCCATTCAAATCAACCTGCCGCAAGCACTTACTAAAAATGAGGAAACAGGGTGGTATATCGAAAATCCTATTGATTTTAAAGTAAAGGTAACGAATAACACCATTAATTCCTTTTCAGGAATGTTTGAAGTAGTCATTTCAGATTCAAGCCGGCTGGTGTTCGTAGATCCTGATGTCAGCGGGGAACCCTTAAATTCATTACAAGATCTCGTATTTGATTTTGGTACCCTCAATCCGGGGCAGGTAGCTGAGCAAACTTGGTCGTTTTGGGCCCAGCCTATGTCTGAAGAAACTATTCATTTCACCGCCAAAGTATTTGACGATGCGGATCAACTCATTAATCAAGAAACAGCAAGTATGTTCGTCCCCATAGCCCAAATCCATCCGGTAGTTATACTCCCCGGCTGGCCCGGATCGTTTATAAACTTTAATGGTGATTGGGAAATAGACCCGATCAAGGGAACGTATGACAATCTCCTGGAAGAACTACAGCTAGCTGGGTACGAAACGGACGTAAGCCTCTTTACCTTTCCCTATGACTGGAAGCGGGATGCAAATTTGAATGCTAATGAATTGGGTCAAAAGATTCCTGAGTTTTTAGGAAAAACTACCACGAGTGAAAAAGACTATATTAATCCTTCCCAAGTAGATCTCGTTGGCCACAGCGGAGGCGGACTGGTATCAAGAGCCTATATCCAAGGCAATAACTACGGCTTCAATGTTCATCGCCTTATTACTCTGGGAACCCCGCATCGGGGAACTCCAAAAGCTTACTTAAATGCAGAAGGTTTAGAGTTCGATTTTCTCGATAGTGTTGATGTTATTGGTCCGGCCTTATCCAGGTGGATAATCCTTAGCCTTGCATTAGAAGATCTAAGATATTGTCCCCTTGGGGTCGTTCCTAGATGCATCCATCGGTTCATCGAATATGAAGTACCCAGTGTTCGTCAAGCGTTTCCCACAGATGATTATCTCAAAGATGATCCAGGAGGATATCTCATTTATACGGATGAACCACCAACCATTTTCCCACTATTACATCAATACAATGGATTTCTATCATCACTAAATGAAAATATAGGCGTTCTAATTAACAGATTAGAGACTAATAATGTGATATCGGTTGTGGGAGATAGAAAGACAAATAATGGCGAGCCCATTCAAGACACACACGCTTACTACACGGTCACCGATCGTGACAGTAATGATGTTTTCTCTGGACTCTGGAGAAATGGAAAGGTCTTAGAGGGAGAAGCATTTCGGCATCAAGGTAGGGGTGATAGGACAGTGCCACTCATTAGCGCTGACCTGAAGATGGTCAACCCAAGCGTCAAATTAGAAACAAAAACAGAAGGAGATGATGGATCAGTCATAGAACACGGAGGATTACCGACTCAACTTCAACAAAGCATCGTTGAGCAGCTAACGGACACTAGACCGTTATTTAATGCCGGTTTCGTTGATCCTGATATTAATTTATTAAAAGGTGCTATTATGATCGGTAATTTCTCACCGGTTGAAATCCAGGTAACAGATCCCAATGGCAGACGAGCAGGATTAGACTTCTTGACAGGAAATGAATTTACCGAAATTCCGGGAGCATTTTTCAGCCGCTCCAGCATCCCAAATGAACCTGATTTTATTTTGATTCCCGATGCACTTGATGGTGATTATCTGATCAACCTCTTGGGCATAGATGAAGGAGATTACAGAGTCGTTATGCAATCTTTAGGCGAACAGAATATATTAACCCTGGCAGAATTTTCCGGCTCGACTTCTCCTGGACAAGAGCATGAGCACTCGGCTTTATACGACTCAGGGTTAGTTCCGGCCACACCACTTTCTCTTGAATGGTTACCCCCGCTTGAGAACCCCGATGAGCCGTATGAAGTAGCTCAAGACAGCATCCTTCCAATCAGTTTTACGATAAATGATGCACTAGGAGAATTTCTAGATGATGACAGCGTTTCCGTACTAATAGAAGATCCTTCAGATGCTTCTTCAGCCGTTGTCTCGTTTACCAGTGATGTAATAAATATTGATAATCAAGAAGAGAAGTACTCTGTAGATCTCAATCTCTTCGACTACAGCTTTTCCCAAGATTCAACTTACATTGTACATGCCAGACTATTTGGCGAAGAGTTAGGATCGAGCACTTTCACAGTTACCTCAAAAGAGGTAGGAATCGACATCTGGCCTGGTCTAGAGCACAACTTCATCTACTTCAGTAGACGCTTGAACCGACCTTTCGGAGTTGTTCCTATTGTTATCCTTTCGAATAATGATTTCGACGCACCAGAAGTAGTAGATAAATCCTCACTCACCTTCGGTAAAACAGGTGATGAAAAGAGCGCATACTATTGTCTCTACCGGGATAGAGATTACAACCGCGATGGATTGGAAGACTTACTCTGCTTCTTCGCAGTAGGAGATACTGGTTTTCAGCCTGGAGATACGGCGGGGATCCTAAAGGGAAAGACAAAATCCGGAATATCAATTGAGGGGCGCGATTCGGTTCATATTGTCACAATCCGCTAGGACTTTGCTCAAGAATGAATAACTTGTTATGATGAATAATCAAAAGCAGATGTAGAGATACATGTATGCCAAAATCAAGGGAAAAAATAACCTCGAAATCAAGAAAAACAAGGTCAAGAAAAAAACTAGTGATCTTCGGAGGATTTGGTTTTTTTATCATCATATACATAGTCCTGCAATTCTATACACCACGCTCAACTCTTCAATGGGAAGAAAAGCAAGGAAAAAATCCACCATTAAGAGAATTGTGTCAAGAGCCCGAACAGATATTTCCCCCAACATCTCGACAATGGCCTTTCCCCGCTTTCTCGCCAGATGGAAAATACTATATAGATGTGGCAGATTTTAAACTGGGAAAAAAGAAAATACTCGGAGTATTTAAGACGGATACTCAAAAAGAAGTTGGAAGGTACTATAGTGCCTACTCCAGCTTGTTTATTTTTTGCTGGGCCAAAGACAGTAGCGGCATCTACGTGGCTGATCGTGACCCTGGTGGTACAGGTTTTGGTATTTTTTCACCTCCAGGTAAAATCGGCCCCACCAGAAAAGTTATCGTCCCCTAATTTTTATCACCTGCAGATCGGATCTGCATAATATTAGTGCTTATTTCTGCTACCATGAAGTTGTGGGGAGCCGCAGATATAAAAAATATGCCAAAAGCAAAGAAAATAACTTCTTCAGATTCAATAAAAAAGAAATCATCAAAAAAAGTGATAATCATAGGAGGATTCAGTCTATTTATCTTCATATTCATTTTTTTATTGTCCTATATACCATCTTCAACACTAGATTCACAGATAGTTACTGATATAAAGAAACCAACAGAAGAGCTCTGTAAAGGTGAACATCAGTTGCATCCGCCAACCTCATGGAAATGGCCGTTCCCCGCCTCATCCCCAGATGGAGAATATTATATCGATATATCTGACGCAAAGCTTGGAAAAATAACAAAGCTGACGCTATTCGATTCAAATACACAAAGAGAAGTCGGGAAATATTTTAGCAGCTATCCATCCTTAAAAGTCTATTGTTGGGCTGAGGATAGTTCAGGTATATATGTAGCAAGCCAGTCTATGGGTACGGAGGTATCTTCACCCCATCTCCGAAAACCGGCCCTGTTAAAAAACTCCTCGTACCCTGATCTTTTTCCAATGCCAGGTCCGACCTGGCAGAAGATTATTGGAATTTGAAGCGGAAGACGGGAAGAAGGAATTCATTAATCCCGCAGGGTTCGTAGCCCATATCCAGAGCAAGCCGGGAAGTCCATCCTTTTCTAGTTTTTCCCGGTTGTAGGCTACGAGCAGTGTCTATCGCTTCCCAGACGACCGACTTATCTCGCAATAAATCCAGATCTAGTAGATCGTAGACAAGCCTGTGCCCGAAGCGGAACATACCCTCACCATAGCCTCGGGACTCATAACCTGATTCCGTAACCATTTTCGATCGAATAAATACTTCTCCTGGTTCCACTTCATGGAACACGATGACCCGTTCGGACGCAGAAACATTCTCATCAGTCCAGAGTTCGAGAAGCGCATTAAACAGAAGCAGTGGATGGTCCACGGTATGCGGCAAATGACCGATATTGACGTCGAGTTGATGAGGTGCACCGCTTGACAGAAAAGATTCCTGGTACTTTCCACCGATCTCAAGCTGACTGCGGGCAAGAAGCGACTCGCCCGCATTCATTATCGAACGCACGTTATCCTGCTGAAAATCCCGGGCGCTCTCTACTGACCGTTCAACGGTTGAAATCATAACAATATATACACATATAATATGTAGAATTACTCAAGGGATTATATCAAAAACCTACGAGGATCAGTCATTGCCAGGTCCGACCTGGCAGAAACATGAAAACTATCCCTAGGTGGCTTGAGTATTCCACCTCCCAGGTGGAAGAAGCTAGGGGTTGCAGGAGGATACAGTTTCGCCGTTGATGCAATTGTCGGTTCCGGAGTTGCCCGTCAGCGAATCAGTGCCGTTGCCGCCGTCGAGTTGATCATTTCCGCTCTCTCCGTAGAGCCTATCATTTCCATTCTCCCCGTAGAGAAAATCTCCGCTCGATCCGCCGTAAAGCCTGTCGTCATTAATACCGCCGTGTATGGTATCGACGCCCGAACCGCCTGAAATGTAATCGTCCCCGGTGTTTCCTTCCAGGTAATCATCATCGGAACCGCCGGAGATTTTGTCATTCCCCGGGCCGCCATAGATTGTATCGTTCCCGGTCCCTCCACTGAGGTCATCGTCGCCTCCGCCTCCGACGATGATCTCATCCCCCGTCGTGCTATAGACTTTGTCATTCCCTGGTCCGGCGATGATGCAGTCGCTGCCGCTGCTTCCGTCGATCTTGTCGTCCCCGCCCTTGCCGAGGATAAGTTCAGGGGCAACCGTACCGTGGATATTGTCGTTGCCTTCCGTTCCCTCGATCACTCTTGTTACAATCCCCTCAAGCGGATCGCATTCAACGGGCAGATCGATCGGAGGCACGATCTGTCCGAACTTAAGGTCAAAGACCACCGAATCTCCCTGAAGCTCATTATCGTCGGTATCGGGGAAACAGACCTCAAACCGAAGCTCAACAGTGCCATTCCCCGGAAGGGTCAACAAATTAATCTTGTTGAGAATATCGCTGTCCGCAAAAAAAGTAGAGAGGGGAACAGGGCCATAGAGCGTAGTGCCGTTATCCTTAATCTCAATCGTCAGCGATGATGCGAATCCGTCACTGTTGAGCTCTCCGTCACTGAACACTCCGACGATGGAATTACCCGCGCTTAAATTTTCCACCTTAACAAACGCGGACTCGCAATCCCCGGGCTTGAAATCGAGTTCGTTAAAGAGCTTCTCCGATGTTGTCCCGTTGGGATAGGTGAACTTGAGGTTCCCGACGATTCCCGCCTTTACCCCGAACCGGATCCCCTGGTTGTAGGCGTACAACCCAAGCCCCGCTAGTACCGCTATTAATAATAGTATACGGACGAGTTGTTTTTTCATGGCTGACAAAATCCAGTGTTAGTCGTTCCCTTTGAAACTGTAGAGCAAGGATCAACCCAATCTGTATGTCTATCTTCTTTTCTTCCGATAGATGAATCTGGGGTTGTAGCGGTATATGTGTGTTGATCAATAATCTTTCCTGAGGAGTCTTTAAGCTTTAGAGTGTCTCCACTATTGTTAAGCCAAAAACCAGACACATCGTAAAATTTGAAAGCAGAAGGGTTAATGGTACCTAGTCCTGTTATGCTCTTACTAGATGGAGAGACAAGAGTGTCTTCCAAATTCCAACCATTTAAATTAACTGGAGAACCACTAGGATTAAATATTTCAACCCACTCATTTGGCTCCACACTGTTGTTTGGCAAATATTCATTCAAAACGAGGTTTGACCCATATCCGGGAGTCGGATTCTGCCTAACTATGAAGTCAGTAGATTCCCAACTAGTTCCTATGGCTGAATCAAGCCCAATTGGCACCCGTTCTATTGATTGATTTTGTGCTGGAGTCGCTTCTCCACTACCGCCCCATTGAACCGTATCAATAACGACATCACCTGGGTCTCTAAGTTGAATAAATTGAGAATTTAAATTAAACGAGCCAGTACCTAACTGACCAGTATCCGCACTCGTATCTCTATCTGGTTCACATCCATTCCAGATAGATTGATCGTGTGCTAATAGTCCAAATTCCCCTGGATCTAAGGTTAAACTTCCAGAATGAAGAAGAGCAATCGTATTTGTACCATCAAAGAGGTCGAAGTCTTTTAAGTCTACTGATGTGTTATAGCCATTAAAAACTTCAAGCCATATTCCTGGTTTTGGACCAACAGCACAACTTGAGTTAGGAAGTAGTTCATTAACTACCAATGTTTGAGCAATCTGAGGACCGAATGACTCCGCCGCGCCGAAGATGTTGCCCGAACTCTTCTCCTCGTCAGAATAAAAGGCGCTGGTGAAGGCGGCCAATACCAAAATCGTCCCGATTACCGGAATAAACGCCCCTGCTTTGGGAAAAGATTTTTCTTTCCCACCGAGAAGATTGATCGACAGACTGGTCGTTGGTATTTGCCTCTGGTCCGGCCCTGAGGGGTCTTTGGTCTTTCGTTTATACCGTACCCAGGAAAGCATCTTGGAGCCGCTTTTGCGCAGCTCCCCCAGAAGAATCTTCAACTCCTCGTATATAACAATAGTGGCCGGGACAATGACGAACAGGATAAAGCCGTACGGCTGTTTCGCCAGGCTGACAAGATACCCGAGATAGGGGATGGAGAACTGTACCCGCCCGATGACATTTGCAGGTCCGACCTGCACGCTGTCAAAATCATCATTGGCATCGCCGGCGGTGATATAGACAGGCTCGCCTGCTGGCCCCTCTGGGAATTTGCGAAAAACTATGCGGTGGGTGATTGGGTTTTCCTTATTTCCATCAGGCGCGTAGGTGATGATGTCGCCGGGCCGGTATGAGGATTCCGGCTTGACGATGACGACGCTCCCCAGTTTAACCGCCGGATTCATGGAGCCGGACATGACGACGAATGGCTTGACCGTCTCAATGATCTTGAAGTGATCCAGAAGTAGAAGAATAGCCACTGAAAGAATAGACACCCCTAAAGCGAGTTGTATGGTAACCGAAAGAATTCTTCGAGTCTTCACAAGTTCCTCTCTTAGCAAGTACTCACGCCTACCTTTAAAGGATCCTACTTTAAAGGTAAAGGTTTTCCTTTGTTTTGCAGGTCGGACCTGCAAGCGCTTGACAAGATGAGACTTGTCAGTTAAAGTTCCCGATTGCAGCCCGCCGGTCGGAGTAATGTGAAGGGTGGAAGTTGAGTCTTTCCCCTTAAACTTCCGACCAGCGGGCTGCCCTTAAATCCAATGTTGGATTTAAGGGTCCCCCCAGTGAGATAGATTCTCATCTCACGGGGCGAATCTTCACCATCTTCAAGCGATCCTGTCCAAAGCTCTCGGACGGCGTAAGAATTGACTTTCTGTCAACGATCAAACCAACCTTATAGCACTTCGCAAGTAAAATCAGGATTATTCCTCCACTGCTCAGCCCTAAAGGTAAGGTCTGCAACTACCGAGTCGGACTGGGTATTGTTACCCATAGACGTGCCGTCACAACTCAGATTAGGTTGACCTGTCATGTCCCCACCTCCAGCAACTGACATCGTACCAGCACACCACGCAAGACCTACATAATAAGTTGTGCTGCCGATAAGTGGTCCACTACCCAGAATTGAGAAATTCGAATCCGCAAGTGTGTAGGTTCTTCCGCTTAAAACATCGCTCGCAGGACCGATAACGTTTGAAAAGAGATGCGGTTCTGTTGCATCACCTTGCCATATATTGTCTCCCTCAGTCCCGTCAGTGTCGTTACCAAATCCAGCCGTTGTACCCTGATCCAGCCAAGCAAAGAAATCCAGGTTCTGTGCGAGTTCACCTTCTAAAGGTGCAGGATTTCCACAGTTCACATCGACATCATCTTCCGGTTCAGTACACCCATTTTCATTATTCTCCAAAGGACTGATATCCATACAAGCCCATGCATCATTATTAAAAACATGCAGGCTGATGGTATTTTCACCGTAGTCTTCAGGCTTAACATCCAAGAAATTGAAGAACTTCTCGCCCACGAGATCTTTTAATGGCCAGCTTTGAGGGTAGCCATTTACTAGAACATCATTCTGGTAATAAGTTGTTGTGTTGTCGACTTGGAGATCGAGTTTCCCTGCAGTGAAAGTATTATCCTGTGATGTTTCCACATCATTGAAAAACGCTCCCGTCGCGACAACCGCGACGACAGCCACAGCACTAACAGTCAAAAGACTTAATAAAATTTTTCTCATTGTTACTATTCACCAACTCTCTAAAAAAACATTATTTATAAATAACAGTCAGATCCTAGACAGGAAGCGGACAAACTTTGTGCATTCCGTCTACCGCGTCAAGGTCATATCCGTCGGCCGCGTTATCATGCAGGTTGTAATCGGTCGTATCCGTGATCTTCACGTAATGGACCTGCGTGAGACCCGTACCGCTCGCGTCCTTGCCGCTGATGTCTCCGGCGTCAATCCAGGTCGTACCGTCAAAGCTCACTTGGACGTGGGCTTTTTCTTCAGGATACGTATCCCGGTCATTGGTGATCTCGTGGAACGACAGATCGTTCCCGACGACATCATTAACGGCATCGAGGAAATGCACTGTGATCCAACCGTTCTTCCCGATCGAGAAGAAGTTGCCGTCCGGCGAACCGACAGCAGCATTCGGATCTGTGCGTAAAGGATCAGTAATAGGATTGCCGTCTTTGAGCGTCCCTTGCAGGCTTTGATGGATGCTATGTCCCCAGATCGTCTCGTTATGGCAAGGGTCCTGCGGATCGCAGGGCTTGTCCCCATCGCAGCAGACAATTGCGATATTGCTGTTAAAGGTATTCTTGACAGAGGCGGAAGCGCTGGCATCTCCGGTGGTAATGGTTACATTGCCGCCGGTATTGTTATTGGCGTCGTTGTTTCCGGTGCTCGCGCCAGCGAAGACAAAGTTGCTGACCTTGGCTTTATTGCTCTGGCGGACAGTCACTTTTTGAGTTGACTTCACTTTCACTTTATTGGTGCTGTCAGCCCCATTTCCGGAGATGACAATCGAACTCCCCGCGTACACAGGCGCAACGAAGGAAAGAAGCAACGCGCCGGCCGCGATAGCAGAAACTGTTCTCTTGATAATTTGCATCATCTTCACCCCCGATCTCGGTTTTTGATAAAAAGAAGTAAAGACTGAGTGATAGCAATTCGTGAGCGGCTTGGAGTTGAAATAAAAATACATACTTGGATAACGTTTACCGGATGATATCAACGACAGCTTTCGGCAAATTAATCAGAACCACCACAGATTGCTTCGACGCCATCAAGGTCGTACGCATCGGCCTCGGCTTCGAAATCAGCGATATTGCTGACGTCTGTGAGGCGAAGATACTTAACAAAACTCAATTGTCCGTTTATGTCGACAAATCCGTCGGTCGCCAGGGCGGTGTCGAGCACAACCCAAGTGGTCCCGTTTGTTGACCCTTCCACCTTCACGAGTTCAGTCGGATACGTTCCCCCGGTAACCTCGTAGATTTGGAAATCATCGCCTGGCTCATCCGGTATGGGTTGGGAGAAGGAAACGACCAGCGACCCACCGAAGCCCAAGCTGAAGAATGTTCCTGGTATGACAGGAACATCAGGATTCGTTCCGCTGCTTTCCGCTATGAGCGCATCGTTCGGATCGCTCCTGTCCGGCAGGACAGCGGTGCCGTTTTTGCGAAGCGCCTGGTTATTATCCTGGAATCCATCGGCAAATCCGGGAGTGCACTCCAGCGGAGCGCAAATGAAATCGGGATTGTTCCTCGCCTGCTCGGCGGTGAATTGAATATCCGCCAGGAAATTGTCGGTCTGCGAGGCGTTATTAAGCGCCGTCCCGTCGCAATTGACGCCGGGATCGACAGTCGGACTAACGCCTTGTCCTGCTCCGACCGGATCTTTGGTCAAAGTCCCGTAGCACCAGGCTTTCCCAATGTATTCATCCTGGCCGGCAAGGATCGGTCCGCCAACCCCGTTCCAAATGTTGGTGAGGGAATCGGCGAGCGTCCAAACAGCTCCGTCAAATAGCCCGAGAGCTGTCCCTTCCTTGAATACTCTTTCATCCGTCTCCAGTACATTGTCGCCGTCATCCGCCCAGAAGATAAACTCGAGGAGATCACCTAATTCTCCGTCATTCAAGTCCTGGTCGATTGCATTGCAATCCGGATCATCAATGAGCTCCGGCTCGTTGCAGGTAACGTCATCATTCTCCGTCGCGGTAATGCTCATGCAGGCGTACGCGTCATTCTGCACGTGGAGGCTGATCGTATCTTCGCCTTCATCATCGGGTTTGAGGTCGGGAAAGTTGAAAAACAAATGTCCGGCAAGGTCATCCAAAGTCCACGTAGTGAGCGCAGAGAGCACGCCGTTGTAGTAGCTGGTGTTGTCGATCTTAAGGTCCAAAACGCCGGCGATGAAGGTATTATCCGAGGAAGTTTCAGTGTCTGAAAAGTAGGCGGAGGAAAGCCCGAAGGCTAGTGCGCCAACGGTTCCGATTGTGAGCAAGCTGAGCAGAAATCGTTTCATTCAGGCAGATCTATCAGGCAGGTGTTGACCCGCCGTCGGATCAAATAAAAAACTCGTTAATAAATAACTCGTTTCCAAGAGGTTGCACCCCTTGGCGGTCAAGTTTTACTTGACCTGTTCCCCTTCCGACATTCCGTCGGAACCAGGGGGAATCCCCCTTGGAACCCCCATTGCTCAGCAGTCCGCCAGGTTCGATAACCTGGATTAAGCTTCGCAATATCTTTGGGCAGATGGGAAACGGTCATTCCTGGGGCAGAGCTGGAAGAACCGGTCTTTCCGTTTCCGTTGGCGGCTAACGAAAAGAAGTTACCACCATTAACCAATATTTTTCACAACAGTGTCAACTGCATCTTTGTATATTTATTTATCCAAAATCGGAACGATCAAATATTAAAGGGAACAAACGCAATCATTTATTAACCCTGCGCGATTTGAGGCAAAAGAAGGAAACAATAATTTGACATCAATAACAGAATCATTATATAATCCTGTCATAATGATCCACCAGCTCATCAACGACGAAAAGTTCACCAACATCCAGCGGGCACAAGCCGGTCTTTCCAGAATTTTTCGCAGTGCCCAAAAGACCGCAAGCATCTACAGGGTGATGAAAAATGATAAACCCATGGGTGTGTTGGTCCCCAACGATCTCTGGCAAAGCATCACCGAAGATATCGAGGCACTCTCTTCACCAAGCTACAGGCAGCGCATCACCAACGCCCGCCGCGAGAAAGGTCGCATCTCAGCTAAAGAGGCAAAGAAAATCCTCAAGCTTTAAGCGTGTATGTACTCGTACGAGTTCACCCCTCAAGCCTTAAAAGACTTGAAGAAGCTTCCAAAAAACATTCAAAGAACAATCATCAAAAAGATCGATTTTTTCACCGCCTCCAAGAAACCATTGTCCTTTGCCCATCATTTAATCAACTTCGAGATCGGACAATATCGTTTTCGAGTCGGGGACTATCGAATTGTTTTTGATCTTGAGGATGAAACGCTTGTCATTCTTGCCGTTGGTAACAGGAAAGAGATCTACAAATAAAATCGCCACAATCTTTTCAAACCCCACGGAAGTGATATAATCCCTCAAGTATTTATTGATATTTAGATAAGAAAAAGGAATCAATATGACGGAAACACTTTTACTCGGCGGGGTCTCAGTTGAACTGTACAATAAACAAATACAGCAAATACATCAGGAAATGATATGGAATTATGATGCTAAGATGGATCAAGCCACCGCTCGTAAAAAAGCAATTCTACTTGCTTCCGTACTAACTCAATGTGTATGGAAGGACTATTTTCTTGCAACCACGTTTGAAGAGCGTGCAACGATCTCGGATAAGGCAGACCAATGGAACGCAGCTCATTCGAGTGCGACGGAAGATGATAGGTGGGAGGGATTAAAAAGTTTATTGCACATCGAATCCGAAAATCTTCATATGGAAGGAGAGATTGAAGAGGACCCAAACATAATGAGATTATCGGATGCCTACAATAATCTCAGCGCTTCACTATAGAATCACGTTTCAATCCGCCTTCGCGCAATCCGAGTCCGGCTGATCTGGATCGAAGCTTCAATCCGGAATAACCATCCTCATGTAATGCGCTCACATATCGCGGCTCATAACTGAGGCTATAACGATGACTTTTCCTAAGCGGATGTCGTTCGACCAAGGGGTGTTTCGATCCGGAGTGTAAAAGCTACGATACCTTTTGGACTCACGAACGAGTCCAATGAGCCACGACACTGATCGGATACGATCCACGCTCCCTCGCATTCCAGGATACAATTCCTGGATGAAAAAAGTCGTATCGCTCAC